>SWBY01009061.1_pt1 | contig 70026 bp, 59 predicted proteins | sample 4693071 | NCBI WGS metagenome assembly SWBY01 (sample SAMN10267273, study PRJNA491770) | bioreactor metagenome | isolation source: DHS bioreactor inoculated with marine methane seep sediment | place: Japan: Omine Ridge, Nankai Trough | collected 2006-05-06 | reverse complement strand
CTCCGACACACCTTCGCGATGAAGTGCTTGAGCACTATTTAAGAGGCCGAAGAATAGGGCAAATGCCTGGCCTTCTGGTTATTGCACCAATATATGCAGCACCTGTCACCAGGACAATAATGAGGATCGCCTGCCAGGTGCGCGGAACCTGAATTGATTTTCCGTGAATTGATTCAGGTGGTTGACTCTGTTTTTTCCGAGCTGCTTTTTTTGATGATTTTTTGCCCATGATCATTGCAGTTTAATGGAAATATGGGTGCACGTAAACCGAGAAGGCCGGTGATCGGGAATCGCAGGTAAATGCTCGGCTGAATAACGGGGGACAGCCTGACGTTTAGAACAAATGGAATCCAGGACCGGTTGACACAAAGTTGTAATTATCGTGGCAATCGAGAGAATTGCATAACCCCGGGACAAGGCTTAACAAACGTTAGCTCTTTCACCCCTTGATCGGATTCTTTCCTTTTTTCTTCTTTGCATCCTCATCAGGAACGGGAGTATCTTCGGGGTCCACGACCTTCTTCTTCTTCTGAACCTTTCCCTTTGGTTTTGCCTGCGGTTGATCCTTCTGCTTCTTCTTAGATTTGGCTGCGGGTTTCACGCCGGGTTTCCCCTTGGATTTTATATCCTGCTTTTTCTGCGGTTTCTTCTGGGGTTTTGTCTGCGGTTGATCCTTCTGCTTCTTCTGAGATTTGGCTGCGGGTTTCACACCGGGTTTCCCCTTGGATTTCACATCATGTTTTTTCTGCGGTTTCCCAAGTGGTTTTATCTGGGATTGATCCTGACTCTTCCGGGGTTTAACGTCCGGTTTTTCGGAGGGAGCGGTCCGTGGATTTCCATTTTCTAATTTTCTGCCGCGTTTCGATGTTATCGGCGATTTCGGCAGTTTCACTCGCACCGGGCTTTTCATTTCGGTGTGTTTCTGAGGTTTCCCTCTGACTTTCGGCGCCATTTCCAGAGTCCTGCGTTCCGCTTTGACTTTGATCAGATCACGGTTCCGTGATTGCATTTTCTTTTTATGATCTGCACTCACATGGGTGAACCGCACAGATTTATGAGGTCTCTTCGCCACATCGGTAAGGCGTCTTCCGATGACATTGTTCATGCTGACATGGGGCCGATTCGTGTTGAAATGTGTCTGGAGTGCATATGTCCGCGGGGGCCGGGCTTCCTTATGGTTCCGGCGATACTCGTATTCCCGGTGATTATTAGTTTCCCAGTGCCTGTCATGCCGGGAATGGTGTGAACGATGACTCCTGTAATAGGGGTCGTAGCCATACCGGGTGGCATGTTGGGAGTACCACGGGTGATACCCCCGTCTCTTATACCGGTTGTCATAATAGTCGCCATAATAATAGTGCCGGGACTCAAACCGGATGAACAGAGATAAGAAGATGGCATCAAAATCCAGAACGATGGTTGGCGTGTAATGGTAGTTATGATGCGTGTATACGGGCCGCGTATAGCTGACTGGGGCAAACATCACGCCGCGGCGATCCATCTGATAGTCCCAGTATCCCTGGACATAAATATAGCCTCTGGGCGTCCACACGTAATGGGCGGGGATCCAGACGAGATCAGGTCGTGTCTCCACCCAGTATCCCGGCTGCCATACGTAATGATCTCCGATCCAGACCCAGTTTCCAGTTGTCCAGACCTGATAAGGGGATGTTTCCGGGGCATTGGGACCGGTTTCCAGGGGTTCGGGAGGGGATGGAAAATATTCCGTTTCAGCCTGATCCTCCGCAGCCCAGAATCCCGAAATGTACTGATCGCCACCGTCAGCCTGGATCCAGTAGCCGGGAATCCACTGGCGGCCGGGGGGAATATCCCGCCATACACCACTCACCCAGATGAAATCATCCCGGTCTTCATCGAAACTCCAGTAACCCGAAATCCATTCCACGTTATCACCTTCCGGACGAAGATCCGGGGGAATTTCCTCAATGGGAGAAGGCACGCTATGGCGGGTGACAACAGCCGGCTCCGTCTCATTAACACTCACCTCCGCAAATGCTTCATGGATCGGTCCCTGCGTCAACACTTCCATACCGTCATCGTCTGCATTCTGCCCGATTACAACCGCCACCGGGTCCAAAACCAGTAGCGATGACACCACAAGCCAGAATGAAAAAATGAGAACCTTGTGAAAAACACAATCCTGTTTCATGGCAGATAATCTCACTTTCAATGAGGTTTGAAGGAAATATCGATTGATTTGTCATTATCAATTCCCGATTCCCATTTAAATATATTTTATCAGATTTCCTCTACCGATGCATCAAACGGCATGAACGGACTGATATTTGTCGCACACCAGAGATAAATAAGTGCTGACGCCAGATTTCAAAAGAGTCGTGCTCGTGCTCAGCAAATGATAATATCGAGTTAAAACTTATTCTGTGGGACGTAAACCGGCAGATCCAGGGGTTGATCCGGATGATCGGGATCGGCCATCCGGAACCGGAAAAGCCGGTCACCGCCCCGGTTTTCGTAATTGACGATAAGATGGTAAATCCCCGGCTGAAGAGACACCAGGCCTGCCGCCGGTCGCGCACCGTACCCGCCTCGATTGTCCACCACAAGCGCCTTATTGATCAAAATCTGTGAACCGCCATCTGAGACGGTCGACAGAAGCAGCCGCATCGGCTGGTCCGGAAAAATAAACCCGTCCCATTCAAGGGTGAACGGGCTCCTGTATCGCGTGTAACTCGTGTTCCCGGGCAGTACCGGGATTGAATCAACCTGCCGGGACCGAGTGTACCGGTTCTGACCGGTCCCCTCCACAATCACCTCCCGGAATCCCGGTTCTCCCGGATCGGGGCCAACCCTGAGCGGCACAATCTCCCGGGCTGACAGACGCTTCCGGGTATCCGCGTGCGGCACATTGTAGATCAGATAGGAATATCCCACATGATCCGCCGGTGCATACGACTCCCGAAGCCACCGGTATGTCCTTCGGTCCCCTAAAATGCCCACCAGTTTATTTATGGAAACACATAAGGTGCCACAAACAGGGTGATCCGGATCAAGGCTCACGGGCTCCGGAAAACCCGACCAGTCCATTTCACCCACCACTTCCCGGTCCTGTCCCCAGTCACTGTTGGAATCCGCAAAATACCGGTAAAACCCCAACCGGCCCCCGGTGAGTTCGTTGCAATAGGGCAGGAAATGGGGGAAAAATGAGAGGCTCGACAGGACCGCCCAGACCAGAGCAGCCGTGGCGGGAATACGGAGTAACCGGAACCGGGCATCCCCGCTGAAAATTCGAGCCGCAAACACGTGCATCAACGGATAAACCGGAAGCATGAAACGGATACCCAGTTGGGACCGCAAAAGAAACACCACTGCCAGAAAATAGATGAAAGCCGGACCCAGACTGAACCCGATACCCGTGTGTTTATTATCCCTGAGACGAAGCGTTACCAGAGCCAGAAACCAGATCAACAGAATTCCCAGCGGGGTTTTCAGCATCATTAGCAGCGGGAAATATCCCCTCACGGGATCAGTAAATATTTTCCCGCAAAAATAGACTTGCACCGGAAGATCATCATCATGGGAACACCAGTCAAGACCCTGGAGGTACGGTCCGGGCAACGGCAGAATTGCCCGGGAAAACGCGTCTGTAATCGCAATCACATCCGGGGATTTCCAGACAGGGTCACCGGCACGGGTATCCATACCCTGAAACCCGTATCCCGCCCAGAGCACGACCCACACAACAGCACAGATCGCGACTGTTTTCGCTGCGCCCATGAATATAGCCCGGTACCGACTCTCATCAGCGGTTATCGCCTCCTTCACAAAAACGGTCAACCCCGCCAGGATGACAAACGGCAGAAAGACCAGAGCGGAAAATTTTGCCAGGAGCATCCCCCCGGCACAGACACCGCATATCAAACCCCGGGAAAAGCGCCTGTCCTGCACCCACAGATGACACTGCCACAATATGAGGATCGTAAAAAATGTCAGAGGAACATCTGTTGTCACCCATCTGCCATGGCCGAGAATATTGGGATCAAACGCCGCCATACACAGCGCCGCCAACCCCGCGCGATCACCCCACAACCGCCGTACCCACAACCAGACCACCAGCGTGATTCCCACAGCCATGAACAGAGTGGGCAAACGGGAAAATAACCGCCGGGCTCGATGACCGGCATTCGGAAAAAGCATTCCGCCGGCTTTTTCAGTGACGGCATTCAGAGCAGATACCGGCATTTTTGAATTACTGATTCGGGAAAAATCGAACTGTTCTACAATCTGTCGCCCATACTTGAGATGGTTCGGCTCATCATAAACCGGGGATTTGGACCATGAACTCCATGCAGCCAGACAGAACTGCAGGAGTAGAATCGTCATTACAATGAGTTTTTTGTGATGTGCCCGAATCAGGGGTTGTTCCGTCATTTTATTCACCTTCGGAGTCCACAGTTTCCGGTACCTGTCATCCTGAGCGGAGAATCGTCATTACAATGAGTTTTTTGTGATGTGCCCGAATCAGGGATTGTTCCGTCATTTTATTCACCTTCGGAGTCCACAGTTTCCGGTACCTGTCATCCTGAGCGGAGTTTCCGGTACCTGTCATCCTGAGCGGAGTCGAAGGACAGATCACTGACACACCGATAACTGATCCCCCGGGACGAAACCCGGGGCTACCAAGTTTCATCACTGACAAAAACCCCACTGATCACTGGCTCACTGGTCACCGGCTCACTGGCTCACTGGTCACCGGCTCACTGGCTCACTGGTCACCGGCTCACTGCCTCACTGGCTCACTGGCTCACTGGCCACTGGCTCACTGATCACTGGCTCACTGGCCCACTGCCCCTACCCCGGATATCCCCTTAGAAATTTGAACAGGTCCCCGGCATTCCGGGCGGATTTCATGAACCGGGCGTCAATCTCACCAAAAGATGCGTTCTTGAATATCAGTCGTTCGATCAGATCTTTCAATTCTTTGTAAGATATGAACCGCTGACTTTCCGCCAGGACCATTTCCTGAGCCAGCCGGGTCCGGCCGTCACAAATTTCCATAACCCAGTCACCGGGTTTCTTTTTGTGGCCGTCCACATAGATTATTTTGGGATATCCACCCACACCGGCTGTCTGGGCCATGGCATTATTAAGTCCCCGGAGCAACGCGATAAGTCCGTCCGCCCGGTGAATCGCTTTCTGCCCTTTCCGTTCGCGGAGCCGGCTGGCATCGGCAAACCGGGCATAGACCAGGTCACAGGTATCCCGGCCGGATCCCTGGGCAATAAATATCTCATTGACCTCCTCGCACACCGGCCACCGTTCCGTCATATAGTAAATCCGGAACCCTTCTTCCGGCCGGTATCCCGCCAGGATCTGGGAGTTGCCGTAAATCCCTTTCACTTCTTCGGGATTCCCGCTGAAAGTCACGTATTTCACTGCTTTATCAATGATTTCCTTATCGCTTATATCCACTTTATTGTTTTCAGACGAGGTGTAATACCCCTGCACGAGATCCCGTGTGGTAAACCCGAATTTACCGATGAGAAAATCATCCACATGTCGGTGTTTGATCCGGGTAATTACACGGAACGCCAACTCAGAAAGCTGTTTCAAACTGTGAAAATCCCCGGGATTGCCACCGTGTTCCTCCCGAAGCGCGTCGTACTCCACGGAAATCTGACGGCGAATCTCCTGTATCCATTCATCACCAATACTGGAGGTGCCGGTCTGTCCCATAAACATCACCATGCCCTGATCACCCCGGATATCATCCCGGATCACCGATCGGATTTTCTCAGGCGTATAAAAAATCATCCATTCCGGGTTCCAGTATCGGGCTTCATCACAGATGAGCAGTCCGGTATGATAATCCAGTCGAAGTGCGTTAATGGATGTCATGACCGACCTCCTTTCCGGCTCGGTTTTTTGCCGGTATCCCTGACAATCTCCTCAATATCCCTGAGTTTATACCGACGCAACAGGTAATGGAGCATCCGGGGATCCGTCACCTTCTCAAACAGCACTTTTTCAACTTTTTGCAGGGGTTTAGCTTCAAAAACCAGACTCCGCAAACACGCTACCGCATCTTTTCGGGATAATATCTCCGCCCGGAACGCATTGACGATCTCCGATGCCAGTCGTGCCTCATCATCAAACACCGTCTGAATCCGGTCTTCCGGACGTTTTGCCGCCCGGTTCAATACCATAAAATTATAATTACCGCCGACTTCCTTGAAATGATCACCCGCCAGTGTTGCGGAATGAATCAACTCCAGCAAACCTTCCGCCGGATCATACCCCGCCTGTCGCATCATCAGGGTCTTCGCTTTAAAATCCTTGCCGAACACCATGCCCGACGCATATTTCCCTGTACCAATGGCTTCAAACCCTTCATGCACATAGCCCAGGATGGAGTTTTCACCGGCCAGATAATAACCGGTGATACCATCAGCATCGTATCCGAACACCGCCGCTTTTGCTGCCAGAACATCTTTCAGGAGAGTATCTGTCTGTTCCCGCTGAGCCAGTTTCCCGGCTGCTTTCCGGATCTTCTCTGTTTTGATGGGAATAGTCTCACCACCGTCGGTATATGATCCCCGGTTGAGATCATCGGTTTTGAATCCATAATAGAACTGCATTTTCTGATCGATCCGCCGGCGAATACCCTTCTGAAGCAACTCAAACGCCAGCCGGGCAATATCCTTGAGACGGGGGAACGCATCTTTACCCTGGGTTTTCACGCGATGGGCGACCGCCTGCTGTGTCCCGGTCACTACTTCCCGATGGAGAGAGGGATATCCCACGCTGCCATATACCACCTGCATACCCAGGATCTCCGCCGTTTCAGAATCCAGAAGCGTATGCAGATTGTCACCATGCATCCGCTTGCGGAAGAATACATTCCAGTATTCTTCATCTGATATAATAGCGCCGCTGTCGGCACTGAATTTCAGAAAATTTACTAATGCCATGAAAATCTCCTTTGGGAAAGTGGATTTTTGAGTCTATCACCCCTGGCGGATATCATTCAATTTCTTTATCCAGTAATCTCGTACCCGGGAAAACTCATCCCGGCTGGCTTCGGGTACCGGCCGCGCCGGTTGGGATTTCACGTGGAGGGGATTCACGAATTTACCCCGGTACTTCACTCTGAAATCCAGATGCGGACCGGTGGACAAACCTGTAGATCCGACATAGCCGATGACTTGACCCTGCTCCACCCGAACTCCCTTTTTCATCCCTTTTGCATATCCGGAAAGGTGACCGTAACAGGTCACATACGCGTCACCATGCTTTACCTGAATATATTTTCCATATCCGCCCTTCCGGCCGCAAAATATGATTAGACCGTCCCCAAGCGCACTCACAGGTGTACCCGACGGAGCTGCGTAATCAATACCGAGATGAGGCCGGTATATTTTGAGGATGGGATGATACCGGCGATGGGAAAAACCGGAGCTGATATGCCGGTACCGGAGCGGTGATTTCAGGAATGATCTCCGAAGAGAATCTCCGTTGATATCGAAATAATCTGAAGTACCGTCAGGAAGATCGAACTGGACCGCCAGGAACTTTTCTCCCTGATTTGTGAACTCCGTCGCCACAATACCGGCCGGAAACACTTCCTCATCGGGATAAATCTCCATATTGAAAAACATGACAAAAGAATCGGCCTTACGAATATCCGAGGCAAAATCGATTTGCGATCCAAACAGGTCTGCCGTATCCAGAATTAACCGGGGCGGCACCCCGGCGTCGGTGCATGCGCCCCAGAGAGACACATCGATTTCACCTGCTGCTGCCTGGAGAGCCAATTCCACCGGAACATCCTTTATCTCGACCTGCCACTCACCGGCACCGTCCCGTCGGGCATGAACTTTTTCCTTTCGGGTCTTTTTAATGATGAAACGGGTCAGGCTTCCGGTGGAAAGATCCATGTAAAATCGGGTACCTGCACGGATTTTCCCGGGATGCATGACCGTCCGGAGTGCCGTACTGAGCCCGTGCACCTCCCCCGGAGACACACCATGTCTGTCAAGAGCGGCGGCGAGAGTATCACCGGGATTGAGAATATCTTCTGTGAGCGAACCGGCCGGCCGGTTCTGTTTTAGGGATTCTGTAATTCGGGGGGAAACGGTTTCCCGGGGTGTATTCGCAATATCACCGGTCTTTGACGCCGGGTTATCTTTACATCCGATTCCACAGATCAGAAACGTCAGAACACATCCGATGATACAACAGGACAGCCGGAACCGGATCATTACGATTCAAACCGCTGCATAATTCCCGGTAACGCTTTGAGACACTTATCTTTGTGCTGGCTGGGTGTATAAATAGAGAGGATGGATCGTGACGGCTGCGCATGCTGTATGTATTCGGCAAACGTACTGTCCAACTCCGCCAGTTTCAGTTTCCGTCCGCTCTTGTCAATAAACAGAATATCCAGTTCCTTGAACCGTGCTTCTGATATATCCGTAACGGTAGAAACCATATCCACAATGAGATAACCTTCGGAAATTCCAGCTATTTCGCAGATTATTTTTTCCAGTTCTTCAGCAACAGCCCGGGGTGTGTCCCCCAGTTTGGAGATGTTGTTGAGCATATGCCGTTCCCGGGGTCCCACAGCGCCTGACTCCAGATGATAAACACGTTTAAACAGATCCTGCCGGTATTTGAGCCGCCAGGCAATATCATTGACATAAGGTACAGGGGACTTAATCATACCCGACAATAATTCATCGTCGGTCATACTCCAGAACGCCGGATATTCATTGTGCACCGCAATACTCATCCGGGCGGCTTTCAAGAACATCATATCGGCTATCCGGGTCATTTTGTGCAGATAAACCGCAGAAAACATCTCAATCCGGGCATTTAGAAAATCCCGGACCGCTTGAAGTCCTTTCGTCTGAAAATAGAGCCGATCAGGTTTGGCCACCATGGTCTGAAGAAGCCGATCAATGTCGATATGTCCAAAACTGACTCCGCTGAAATGAAAATCACGGCAGAGATAGTCCAGAGTATCTGCATCCACCTCACCGAAAATCACTTGTTGGGCATAATAAGGTCCACTGTAACTCTGACAGATCAACTCCGCCACATCTTCCGGCTTGATATCATGATCCCGGAGAATTTCCGGAATTTTGCCGGCGCCCCGAATAGGGAAATTGACACTTCCAGTCATGATATCCTTCACCAGATCCATATGATTCTTCTGCGTTATTTCCAGGAAAAGGGGTTCCAGAGTATGAGACCATGGTGTGTGACAGATATCGTGGAGCAACCCGGCGGCAGTGATCATGTTCACCAGGTGCCGCCGGTTTTTATCAGATAACGCCAGATCCGGATTATTCAGGACCAGCGTAACCCCCATTCGCCGGGCCAGATGTGAGACACCCAGGGCATGAGGGAAACGCATGGAATGCGCAGAGGGATAGACATGAAAAGTCATCCCCAACTGATGGATGGAATGGAGCCGCTGCATCTCAACGGTTTTAATCAAATCACTTTGAAGCGAACACAAAGGAATTGTGCCGTGAACGGGATCCGCTATCATCATATCGGGTTTTTCAAACAATGTACACTCAGACATCCGGTTTCCCTCCCCAGCGTTTAAAACCGCCTTTATTTGCTATCCGTCTTCCCGATCCCGGGGCGGCTTTCTGGGCCGCGGCGGGGGATTGGGTCGATCGTCAGGCCGGTCTTCCCGTGGGGATCTGTCACTCCGACCAGACCGGTCGTCTCGACGGGGGCGATCACCACGATAGGGTCGACTATCCCTGCCACCGCGACTATCACGGGAACCCCGGTCCCCACCACTGCCGCGGTCACTTTCACTATCGGAATCCGCATAAGCCGGCCGTTTCGAAACGACTTTGCCTTCTTGAATCAGTTCCGTTCGGGATAATTTCACTTTTCCCATCCGGTCGATTTCAACGACCCGGATCAACACTTTATCACCCATGTTCATCACGTCTTCCACTTCACGAACCCGATAATCCGCCATCCGTGAAATGTGGAGCAGTCCGTCTGTTCCGGGAAGAATTTCAATAAACGCACCGTAACTCTCAATCCGGCGCACGGTACCCGTGTAATCACGACCCACTTCAGCTTCTTCCGTGAGTGCTTTGATACGCTCGGTGGCCATCTTCAGACTTTCAGCGTTGGACGAGGCAATTTTCACAGTGCCGTCATCATTGATTTCAATACTTGCACCGGTTTCCGCCGAGAGGGCTCGAATGATTTTTCCACCGGGTCCAACCACCGCACCAATTTTCTCGGGATTGATCTTAATCGTTTGAATCCGCGGTGCGTGGGGTTTCAATTCCTTACGTGGTTCGTCAATAGTCTTCAGCATCTCATTGAGAATATGAAGTCGACCAACCCGAGCCTGAGACAGAGCTTCCACCAGAATCGACTGATCGAATCCAGTCAGTTTGATATCCATCTGAATGGCGGTAATACCATCTTTTGTTCCGGCTACTTTAAAATCCATATCTCCCAGATGATCTTCCAGTCCGGAAATATCCGAAAGTACGGCATAATCATCGCCTTCCATAACAAGACCCATGGCAATACCGGCCACCGGGTTCTTGATAGGCACGCCACCGTCCATAAGACTCAACGTGGCGCCACATACGGATGCCATGGATGACGACCCGTTTGATTCCAGAATGTCCGAAACAACTCGAATCGTGTAGGGAAACTCCTCAGCGGCAGGAAGTACCGGCTGGATAGCTCTTTCCGCCAGTGCACCATGACCGATTTCTCGCCGGCCGGGTCCCCGGAGAAATCCGGTTTCACCCACACTGAACGGCGGGAAATTGTAATGGAGCATAAATGATTTATAACTTTCCCCTTCGATACCATCGATTTTCTGTTCATCCATAGTAGTGCCCAAAGTTATGGCCACCAGCGCCTGGGTCTGCCCCCGGGTAAATACCGCGGATCCATGGGCGAGAGGAAGTTCATCAATATCACTCCAGATAGCCCGGATCTCATCGGTTTTACGGCCATCGTTCCGGCGTTTCTCCCGAAGAATCAATCCCCGTGCCACGTTCTTTTCCAAATCCTTGAATTTGTCTCTAAACGCATTTTCCAACCCGGGTACTGTCAGATCAAATTTAGTGGCAATCGCTTCTTTTATGGCAGATACCTGACCGTTCATTTCCAGTTTATCCTTGGTCTGAAGTGCGGTCAGCAACTGATCCTGAAATGAACTGAAAATGGGATCCGGATCCACGGTTTCGCCATCCGGTGTGACCCAGACGATTTCAGCTTTCGTGAATACGTGTTTGGGTTTCCCAACTTTTTCAGCCAGTTCCCGCTGCATGCGATTCAAAGGCTGGGCGGTTTCGAATGCAAATGTCAGTACGTCGACGATCACTTCTTCCGGGACCGAATCCGCCCCGCCTTCCACCATGACAATGGAAGTTTCGCTGCAGACCACCGTAATATTCAGATCACATTCTTCCTGCTGCTTGATTGTGGGATTGGCAATGAGTTCACCGTTGATACGTCCGACACGGACCGGGGAAACCGGACCGAGAAACGGAATATCCGATACCATCAAAGCACATGATGATCCCAGGATGGCCAGAAGATCCGACTCATGTTCCTGATCATGTGAGATCACGAAAGTGACCAGATGGGTCGGGCTGTTATACCCATCGGCGAATAGCGGACGGATTGGGCGATCCACCAACCGGCATGTCAGGGTTTCCCTTTGGCTGGGTGGACCTTCCCGTTTAAAAAATCCACCGGGGATTTTACCGGCGGCATATTTCTTTTCCCTGTAATCCACTGTCAGCGGGAAAAAGCCCATGTCCTTTTTCTGGTCGAACGATCCGGTAGCAGTGGTAATAACAACGGTTCCGCCATTCCGGACAGTTACCGAACCATTTGCCTGGCGCGCGAGACGTCCCGTCTCTATAGATATAGTACTATTGCCAAACTCAATTTCTGCGGTTTGTCGCATAATATTTTCCTTTCAAATGTATCTCTAAATTTATTTTCTAATACCGAGCTCTTTGATGATTTTCTGATAATCTGCGACGTTTTTGCGTTTCAGATAGTCCAGCAACCGCCGTCTTTTTCCAACCAGTTTCAGCAAACCCAGTCGGGAATGATGGTCATGGGGATGACTTTTGAAATGCTCGGTTAAATATTTAATCCGATCGGTCAGAAGCGCGATCTGGACATATGATGAACCTGTATCCTTTTCGTTTACTTTAAACTGGTCGATAATTCCTGTTTTGACATCTTTTGTCTGTGCCATGTGAATCTGTCTCCTCACTAAATATTGTTTTACGCCGAGCCCCCACCCGCTGACATTTGAGCTGCGGGGAGCACCGACTTGTTACCAGGTACGACTTATATCAATTAATTTAGTCGTTTTCAAAATTATTGCCGCCGGGTCATCCCGGGAAACAACACCGGCAAGACCCAGAAAGATCCCGTCGGACGAAAATGCCGCCAGCATCTCGTTTTCTGCCAGATCCGCCGGAATCCGTGTCCAATCGGATACGGTCATCCGCACGCCGTGGCGGAACTTATACTCTCCCGGACCACTCAATTCAACTCTTCCAAGATGAGATACCCCGGTATGAACAGGATGCATGATGGTATCCAACGATGTTTCCGTCAACATCTCCTGAAGATTTTCAAGCGTTATTGTGTTTTCCAGTGTAAAATCCGATACCCGGGTCCTCACCAGAGTGGTCAGGGTTCCCCCCAGATTAAGCGTTCGCCCAAGATCTTCACCCAGCATGCGGACATAGGTTCCTTCAGAACAATCCAGAGAAAAACTGATTTCCGGGTATGCGTAGGATTCCATCACCAGTCGGTGAATACAAATTGTCTTGTACCGCTCCGGAATCGGTTCGTTTCGCCGGGCAAGATCATACATTCTCACGCCATTGACTTTCCGGGCCGAATATCGGGGGGTACGCTGTTCCTGTGTGCCGATAAAGCCATCCAGCGCAGTCTGAACATCCGAAGATGAAGGCAGTTTGGCAGGCGGTTCATATTCCCGCAATACCTCCCCGGTTATATCCTGAGTATCGGTGATGATATCCAGCCGGAGCGTCGCCCGGTAGGATTTCAGCCCCTGTCGGATGTAATCGACGATTTTGGTTCCCCGGCCCAGACAGATCGGCAGCACTCCTTCAGCAAATGGATCCAGTGTTCCGGCATGACCCGCTTTTCGGATACCCGTGATATGTTGAACCTTATTGACACATTTCCGGGAGGTTATCCCGGGTGCTTTATAAATATTGAGAATCCCGTTCACGCCTCCGGATTACCTCCGGAACCATCATCATCGTCATCATCAATCCCTATCCGTTCATCGTCATCGTCATCATTGATCAGGGACAGTTCATCCAGGATACGCTGTCCACGGGACATGGATTCATCATAAACGAAACGGATTTCCGGTGTATATTTCAGATTCACGGAGCGCCCGATCTCCCTGCGGAAAAAACCCTGTGCATCTTTCAAACTCGACATAACCTCATCCACTTGAGATGCATCTCCCAGAACAGAGACAAAAACATGGGCGATTTTAAGATCACCACTGACTTTGGCGCCGGTGATGGTCGCCATTGTAAATCGCTGATCAGAGGTTTTAGTTCTGAGAATCATGGCGATTTCCTGTGTTATCAGATCAGAAACCCGCTTTACTCTATGACCTTTCACGTTTGATTCCTTTCAAAACAGCGCCTTATAGAATTTCCGTCTCTATATCAATCACAAAGACTCGGGGATCGCTTCGAATCCGGTCCAGAACAGTGGCTATCAAACCATCCACATGACCACTGTCATTACCGACACACGCAATTCCAATTTCCGCACGCTGCCACGTATCCAGAGCACCCACCTCGGCAATGGAAATATTGAAATGCCCTTTCAGGCGTTCTTTCATGGATTTGATGACCCGGCGTTTTTCCTTAAGCGATCTGATGCCGGGCACCTGGAGATCAATCCAGCACGTACCGACGATCATCGAAACCTTTTACTTGATTTCCTGGATCTCAAAACATTCAATGATATCTTCAATTTTGATATCTCCGAATTTTTCCAGTCCGATACCGCACTCATACCCGTGCGCAACCTCTTTAACATCATCTTTGAATCGGCGTAACGTTGAGATTTGACCTTCCCATACAATCACACCGTCCCTTATGAGTCGTGCCTGGCCGGAACGCAGAATTTTGCCTGTCTGGACAAACGATCCACCCACAGCCCCTACCTTGGGAATCTGGAACACCTCACGTATTTCTGCCTGACCCAGAATAACTTCTTCCATTTCCGGTTCAAGAAGTCCTTCCAGAGCGGCCTTGATATCGTTAATGAGATCATAAATCACCCGGTACGTCCGAATCTCAACTTTCTCACGGTTTGCCAACTTCCGTGTCAGACTATTGGGCCGGACATTAAATCCGATCACCACAGCATCCGACGCCGATGCCAGCATGATATCATTATCGGTGATAGCGCCAATACCGGAATGAATCATTTTGATCCGAATCGTACCCGCACCCAGTTTATTCAGGGAACCGTCAATGGCTTCCAGCGAACCATGGACATCGGCTTTTATTACAACCTTCAATTCCTTGACATTTCCGGTCTGAAGTTTGGAAAAAAGATCATCAAAAGTGATTTTTGTGGTCTTTGCCATGGATTTTTCAAGCTGGAGCTGCTGTCGGTTACTTGCTTCCTCTTTAGCGGCTTTCTCGTGCTTAATAACTTCGAAAATATCACCGGACCGGGGAACGCCTGAGAGGCCGAGAATTTCCACGGGAGTGGATGGTGTGGCTTCTTTTATGGCATTGCCCTCCCAATCAAGGAGAGCCCTGACTTTCCCATGATGGAGACCCGTAATAATCGCATCGCCAACGCGGAGAGTGCCTTCTTTGATGAGTGCGGTAGCCACAGCTCCTTTGCCCTTATCCAGCCGGGATTCAATAATCAGACCCCGTGCCGGGCAATCGTAATCAGCCCGGATATCCATGATCTCAGACTGTACAAGCACCATCTCCAGCAATTCCTGTATCCCATCACCATTTTTGGCGGAAATTTCCTTGACCTGAGTTTGGCCGCCCCATTCTTCCGGCAACAGGTTGTGAGATGTAAGATCTTTTTTCACTTTATCCACATCAGCATTGTCTTTATCAATTTTATTTATGGCCACGATAATGGGTACATTTGCTTCACGTGAGTGATTGATGGCTTCGATTGTCTGCGGCATGATGGAATCATCCGCGGCAACGATAAGAATAACAATATCGGTAACTTCCGCACCCCGGGCTCTAAGTTGCGTGAATGCTTCATGACCCGGCGTATCCAGAAAAACGATCCGACCGATATCGAGATCCACTGTTGAAGCACCGATATGCTGAGTAATACCACCGGCTTCCCGCTCAGCAACCTGTGTCGCCCGAATCGCGTCCAGAAGACTGGTTTTACCATGATCAACATGCCCCATGACTGTAACTACCGGCGGGCGGAGTGTCAGTGTAGATGGATCCACACTGTCTTCTTCCGCGTCTTCCTCCACTGCCAGGAGTTTGAAGCCCAATCGCTGGGCCAGTTCTTCCGCGACATCCGGAGGAAGTTCTGCGGTCAAGGGCAGCATTTTACGCATCTTAATCAACTCACCCACGATCTTCGCTCCGGGTGTACCGATGAGATCTGCAAACTCCTTTACGGTTATTACACCATCCAGGAGAATCTCATTCCCCACAACCTCGGACCGACTTTTCTTTTCCGGCTCAATCGCGACTGGTACGGATTCAGATTCCTCGGAACCTGCGGAATCCCCTTTCGAGAAGGTCTCACGAGCCAATTCCAACATATCCGGATCGAGAACCTGCATATGGTTGCTGATCTCAGCGCCATCCTCATTCAATTTGTTCATCAACTCTTTTGCTGAGATCCCCAGTTCTTTTGCTAGCTCAAAGACTCTCATTGTCATCACCTATCCTCTGTATCACCGGCCGGTACTCCCACACATTCGGGACGGCCCTAAATTTTAGCTTCTGCTTGGTCATCATCATTATTTTCTTCTTCCGGAGCGGAATCGTGGTCATCATCGTCATCGTCTTCATATTCCCGATGCTCTTCAGCGTATGCAATCACTTTTGCAACAAGATCATCATCCATCTCCGGCAGTCCTGCCAACCATTCCACGTCCCCTTCAGCAAGTTGCACAAAATTAAGATATCGTTCGGTAAAAAAGCGCGCGATGGATTCTGTAATCTTAGAAATTTCCTTGAATTTTAAGACAGCCTCTTCCACTTTTACTTTCCGAATCGCCCGTTCCCGCTCCATATCCGTTTCACTCTTTATCTCGATCTTCCACCCCGTCAACTTGGCTGCCAATCGCACATTCTGTCCTTTTTTGCCAATTGCCAGAGAGAGTTGATCATCAGAAACAACCACTGTGGCGGACCGGACCATGGGATCCAGTTCCACCCGGCTCACCTGTGCCGGTGAGAGGGCATTGGAAATAAAAAGCACCGGTTCTTCCGTCCAGGCGATAATATCGATATTTTCACCTCTGAGTTCCCGGACAACAGACTGAACTCTGGCTCCCTTGATGCCAACACATGCGCCGACAGGGTCCACGTTGTGATCGTGGGAAAGTACACAGATTTTAGAACGGCCACCTGACTCCCGGACACACTCCCGAATCTCTACAATCCCCTCATATATCTCAGGGACTTCCATTTCGAAGAGTTTTATGATCAAACCGGGATCAGATCGTGAAAGCACGAGTTGTGAACCGGTTGTGGCTCGTTTTACTTCCTTGAGAAACGCACGGATCCGATCGCCCCGACGGAAATGATCCCGGGGTGATTGTTCCGATCGTGGTAAAACGGCTTCTCCTTTGCCAAGATCAACATAAATATTACCCCGCTCACTGCGAAGTACCATCCCGTTTACCAGGTCAGTAACACGATCCTTGAAATGCAGAAAGATATTTTCCCGTTCGGCATCACGGACACGCTGCACGATCACCTGTTTGGCTGTCTGTGCCGCGATCCGACCCAAATCCTCGAAATCACGCCGAATCTCAATCTCTTCACCAGCTTCAACATCGGAAAATATTTCACGAGCCTGTTCCAAACTGACTTCAATGGCGTCATCTTCCACTGATTCGACAACTGTTTTCAACGTATATAATTCTATCTTTCCGGTCTCCCGGTTCAGATGGGATTCCAAATTCTCACTACTGCCCAGATGCCGTTTGGCTGCCAGCACCACAGACGCCTCAATGGCCTCTATCAATACTTCTCGATCAATTCCTCGGTCTCGACCCAGTTGATCGATAATCTGCAACATTTCTGACCCGCTAGCATTCATTACGCTCACCTATCCATGCACTTTAAGGTTAATTAATCGTCGAGATTCGCCTTATTGATAATTTGAAACGGTATCTTCAGTAATCCGATCTCTGTCTTGTCAATCCTCAGCGGATCATCTGTTGATTTCAGAATCCCGATCCATACTTTCCTGTTTTCAAGAGGTTCTGCTAATGTGATTCTCACCCGGTGACCAACAAATCTGGGTAAATCCCGGGGTATCCTCAGAAGTCGTTTAAACCCCGGAGATGAAACCTCCAGATTATAGGATCCACCAATAGGATCCTCCACATCCAGGACACGTGAAAACTGCCGGCTGACATCCTCACAATCCGTGATTGATACAGGAGCGTCCATCCGGTCAATAGTCAACTGCAGCAAACTCCGTTTACTCCGGGGTACAAACCGCATTTCCAGGAGTTCCAAACCAAAGGACTCCAATACCGGTTCTACCAGCGACTTCAACGTATCCATTCGTTTTCCGCTCGCTATCTGCAAACTGTTTCAAACCTCCATCGAAAAAAAGAGTGGGCATACATCAGCCCACCCAAGAAGAGTGTTTCTGAGGATCATTTACCATACTTGATGGGCCTGCGCAAGCCCAATGAAGTCAATTGTGCACTTATGATTGTTTCTGAACCACTGTTATAGTCTTGACAAATGCAAACCATCGCGTTAATTCCTTAGAACCTTACGGGCGGATTCTTTCCACTCGTATAGATGGAGGAAACCATGCCAATTTACGAATACCATTGCCTGGAATGTGATACAAAATTCGAAAAACTACAAAGCTTTTCCGCTGGAAAAACGTGCAACTGCCCGGATTGCGGCAAGACCGCCAAGCGAGTGATTTCCCTGGGTTCTTTTGTTCTTAAAGGATCCGGTTGGTATGTAACAGAACATCCTTCAAAATCAAGACAGATGGCGACACGAAAAGAAAAAAGTGTGCCGGATCCCGGTCCAGCAAAACCTGCCTCATCACCACCTAAAACCGAGACTAAAACCCCGGCGGCGGCTCCAGCAAAATCTGAGTAACGAAAGTTTGCCTGTCCTATAATTTTACTATATTTGTGACTCCCGGAGTATCTCCAGAAGTCGACCATGACTGATTCCCTGCTCACTGACAACAATTGAATCCATTTCGAAAATATCGCACAGATTCCCCAGGAGCGCGGTCCCGGTAAGAATAACAGTGCCCCGATGAGGTTCCATCCCCGGCAGAACCTGACGCTGTTCAGATTCACAATCAGCAAGTCGGTGAAACAGAACATTTATGGTCTCCCGGTGCAACCGGTACCCATGGACACAACCCGCAAAGTAATTCCGAATGCCTGCATCCATGGCCGCAAGCGTCGTGACGGTACCCCCCAAAACCACAAGATTTTCAGGACGGCGTCCGTGAAAAGCCTCCGCCAGGGGACTCAGGGATTTCCCGGCCTGATCGCACAATATTTTACGCTGATCAGAAGTAATCATATTTCCCATGGAAAACGGAACCAGACTGGAGCCCGCACCTGCCGCCACCGAAAACACCTGCCACTTACCGGAAGCCGTTGGGGCAAGACATTCGGTGCTGCCACCGCCAAGGTCGCTCAACATGTCACCCATCTCAAGGAGATCCCTGGAACCATTCCATGCCAGCTCAGCCTCCCTGTCCGGTGATATGATTTCCACAGGATATCCCGAACGGTCCCGGATACACGCCGCCACTTCATCCCCGTTGGCTGCAACTCGCAGGCTGTGGGTGCCCACGCACACTCCCCTTTCCGGAAGCTTGTCTCTGGCCCGTGACAACATTGATTCAAGCGCGTCGAGGACCCGCTTAATAGATTCCGGCGGGATCTCTTTTCCAGAAAACAAACCCCGTCCCAGACAACAAATCTCGCTGTCGGTATACAAAATCTGCAATCCATCTGGTTCCTTCAGACAGCCGATATGCAGACGAAGGGATACGGACCCTATATCAATGACACATACTCGATCCATGGTACCTATCTAGAACTTCCCGGGTGAAGAGTCAATAAAAAAAGGGGGGGGTGCAGCGTATCTTCTTTGCGACACACTGTTGTAACTTTGCTACGGAACGCGTTGACAAACCCAGACAGGTGATTAAAATAGTCTGATTTTTCAATGAGTTAGGCTAATCATAATAAATGGCACAAAAAATGCATAATGTGTAAGCGGAACCCACGTTTGTGGCAACCGTTGAAAGAGAGCTGACAAAATGAGTGAAACAAAGCAGAAGACATTACTTAAACCAGTGAGTTTTTCGGGTATCGGTCTGCATACGGGTCAGCGTATCAGTGTGACCCTGCATCCGGCTCCAACCGATAGTGGAATCGTCTTCAATGTTCAACGAAAAGGGGCTGAGTGTGTACAGATCCCGGCCCGGTATCTGAACATAGGAGCGTTATCATATAACACAGGTTTAAAAGCATCAGGTGTTGAGATCCGTACCGTAGAACATCTTCTCAGTGCCCTGCATGGTTTCAGTCTGGATAATGTGATCATTGAATTGGACAATCATGAAGTGCCGGTAATGGATGGAAGTGCATCTGCTTTTGTTTATCTGCTTTCTGAAGCCGGGATTCGTGTGCAGGATGCACCGAAACGAACGGTTCGCCTGACACGGGAAGTGCGCGTAGAACGCGGTGATGCCTGGATGGAAGCGGGTCCCAGTAGTTCCGGCGGGTTAAGCATTGACTATTCCATAAATTTTGATCATCCGGCGATTGGATCCATGCGATACCGATTTTCCGGCGGACCCCGGGCTTTTTCCCGCGCTATTGCACCCGCCAGAACCTTCGGTTTTTTAAAAGAAGTTGAATACTTGCGAAAACAGGGTTTGATCCGAGGCGCCAGCATGCGAAACGCTCTGGTATTGAACGATCACCGTGTAATTTCAGGTGAATTGCGATTCCCTGATGAATTCGTTCGCCATAAAGTTCTGGATTTTTGGGGGGACATCGTCTTACTGGGCAGACCACTCATCGCTAAAGTTAAGGCACACAAAGCCGGTCATCAGCTTCACGCCATGTTGGTCGAAAAACTCGTTAAAACGCCCGGACTCCTTGAACCCGTTACAGAGAAAGTCCCTCACCGGATTCTTAATTGGAAACCCCGTTTCCAATCCTCCTGAAAAAAATCTTTTTTATCATCCGTGTATCTCCTATAATTCCTCTCGGCTTTCTGATATTCAGATCGTCATTCAGAGTATTCCTTTAGCTGAATCTCACCCCTGGAGGTGTTGATGAGACATTTTGATCTGGCCGTCATTGGAACAGGTCCTTCCGGACAGAAAGCAGCGATACAGGCGGCAAAACTTGGCAAGCACGTCGCCATCATTGAAAAAGATGATGTAGTGGGTGGAGTGGCGACAAACACGGGAACAATCCCATCAAAAGCCCTACGGGAAGCTGCCCTGCATTTTACCGGCCTGAATCACCGGGGATTATTCGGACACAATGTCCGGATCAAAAAGAATATTACCATCATGGATTTGACTTCCGTGAGTCAACGGGTGAAAGCCAAGGAGTGGGATGTCATTCTCGAGGCGTTCAACAACAATAGTGTGGAACTGATCTGGGGTAAAGCCCGGTTTGTTGACCGCAATACACTCCAGATCGATCGGCATCACGATGTGGAACGGATCACAGCGGATAAATTCGTCATCGCCATCGGGACCCGACCCGCCCGGCCGGAGAACATCCCATTCAATGGTCGAACAATTTTTACATCCGATGAGCTGCTCACACTGGACCACCTTCCAAAAAGCATGATTGTTGTTGGCGGGGGTGTAATCGGTGTGGAATATGCTTGTATTATGGCCTGCCTTGGAGTTCGAATCACCTTAATTGAAGGGAGAAACCGGGTATTGGGATTCCTTGATGATGAAATTAGCGAGGCATTTCAATATCACATGCGTCAAATGCGCATTACACTCCGGATGGGCGAGAAAGTTGAATCCATCGAACATCTGGCACCCGATCCTGACCGAGGTTACTCTCTGGTCCAGACCACGTTGGAGTCCGGTAAAAAGATAACTGCGGAAACGATCCTGTATTGTATCGGCAGACAAGGTATGTGCGGTGATCTGGGACTGGACAACATTGATCTGGCTTTTGATGACAGGGAACGGCTGAGGGTAAATGAATTTTATCAGACGGAAATCCCGCATATTTATGCAACAGGTGATGTCATCGGATTTCCTGCGCTGGCAAGTACCGCCATGGAACAGGGCAGACAGGCAGCATGCCATGCATTTAAAGTAGACGTCATCAATATCGAAAAACAGTTTCCTTTCGGAATCTATGCCTACCCGGAAATCTCCATGATTGGAAAAACCGAACAGGACCTCACTGCAGAAGAGATTCCTTATGAAGTGGGGATCGCTCATTATAGTGAAATCGCCCGAGGACAACTTCTGGGTGATGACAAAGGAATGTTGAAACTCATTGTTCATCTGGACACAAGGAAGATTCTTGGAGTGCACATCATCGGAACCGGCGCCACGGAGCTGATCCATATCGGACAATCCGTAATGATGTTTGACGGCACCATTGATTATTTTATAAATACGGTGTTCAATTTCCCTACTCTCGCGGAAGCTTACAAGGTGGCTGCACTGAACTGTCTTAATAAAATACTGGATGTACTGTGATTAAAGCATTTCTCTGAGGTCATTCAAAGATGTGATCTCTGCGACATTCATGGGATTATCTGCTTCACTGTGATTATTCATCCATACCGGTATCATCTTCGAAGATCCGGCACCCCTCACATCAATATTATATGTATCCCCTATGAATATACATTCCTCGGGTTTCAACCCGGGGTGACAGGCTAGAGCATATTGAAAGATCCGAGGATCCGGTTTTTTGAATTTCAAATCTGATGAAAAAATCAGGGGATTAAAGAAATCAAGAATTTCCCAAAGCGTAAACATTTGTTTATAAACAATTGAGGGGTGAAATACATTGGAAATCAGGCCGATGATGTATCCTTTTCCCCGAATATATTCCAGAATGGGGCGGGCTTCCGATCTTACCCGGAAACATCCCGTCAAATAAGAGATATAATCCCAGAAAATATCATGTATCACTTTAAAAGGTACCGGTTTTTGTAAAAACGTTTCCAGCGTGTTCTTAGTCACCAACCAGGCGTCGTCCTGCTTAAAGTTATCCGGATCACCATACCGCTTATCGATGTCCTCTGTAATCAGTGTGTAATACCCCTGGAAATCGAAACCGGTCCCCAGGTAATCCCTGACAAACTGAGATGAGAGTGACCTTCGCACGGCTTCCTCTCGTGAGTATTCCGGGATGATATCCATCAGAACACCACCCATATCAAAAAATATCGCTTTAATTTCTTTCATTTTCCTCTTCCCAACCCTGCCGCAGGCAGTCAAGGGGAAACGTATCAGCCGGATCCTGAGGAGTCAATCTCGATAAGCTCTCGCACCTGCATCAGACCTGTGGTAATTTAACGTCTGAGGTTGTCCCGGAGGACAGATTAAACCACTAAAAATACCGATCCAGGAAGAGGAGCAATTCCGTGCACTATATTTTTCTGATTGCAGCACTTATTTTTAACGCGGTGGCAAATATCCTCATGAAAGCGGGCATGCGTAATGCTCCGGCTGTAACTGATACCATGAGCACTATCAAACACTATTTAACCTCATGGCCACTGCTCCTGGGAATCGTCCTGTTTGCCATCAACATCCTGGCTTACACCCAGGCACTGTCTAAGATTCCCATTTCAGTGGCTTATCCCATTATGGCCGGAACGGGTTTCGCAATTATCAGTGCTGCCGGATATTTTCTGTTTTCTGAAAAATTGTCATCCATTCAGATCATCGGTATCGTTTGTATCCTCATCGGCATTATCCTGGTGGCCAGACAGAGTCCGGTGATATGATCCCATCGGAATTTCATCCGATTCGGACGTTTCTTGATGCATATCAGAAAAAGAATTATTTCCCGGGAGCCGCCTGGGCCATTGTTTCACTCCAGAAAACCATTCATGTGGGATTTTCAGGCCACCTCGAACCCGATGGCGAACCGGTTGGTCCGGATGCCTTGTTTGATCTTGCATCTCTGACAAAACCAATTTCCACTGCCACATCCATTCAGATCTTGTTTCAGGAATATCTGGCGGATCCCGGTACCCGGGTATCCGCTATTTTCCACGAACTGCATAATCAGCCCATTGGATCGGTCACGATTCATCAACTCCTGACTCACACATCGGGTCTGCCTGCATGGAAACAACTGTATCTTATAATGAAATCCGAGATTCCGTTGTGGAAACCATCGGCAGTATCCCACTTGCAACACTCCCGGGTTCCCGCGTGGAATACAGCTGTCTCGGTTACATCCTTCTTGCTGAAATTGTCCGTAAATTGTCGGGGGTATCGTTGGGACAATTTTCCCGTCAGCACATATTCAAACCTCTGAAAATGCAGAACACATTTTTCAATCCTGGTCCTGACGAATTCTTCCGGATCGCGCCAACGGAAATCGGCAATGGGTTTGAGCGCCAATTAGCCGGACCTTCCGGCGAATGTTTTCCCGGCTGGCGAAAGTATCGAATCCGGGGTGAGGTTCACGATGGAAACGCCCATCACCTGGGTGGCGATACCGGCAATGCCGGCCTGTTTGCAACCATTGGGGATGTCGCCGGATTCTGCCGGTGCATCCTGAATATGGGCCGGGCCGGAGATAAGGAAATCATCAGAGAGAAAACACTTCAAAACAGCTTGAAAAATCATACCGGGCATCTCAACGAATCAAGAGGATACGGCTGGCAATTTTCTGAATCCACTCGATTTTCAGGAACCTTGATATCCCCGGGAAGTGTCGGTCACACAGGATTTACCGGTACATCGATGTGGTTGGATCTCCAGCGGAAAGCCGCCGTAATACTTTTAACAAATCGCGTTTATTTCGGCGGGGACGGAAGTGCATTTGCTGAGATTCGTGGTCCATTTATGGATCTGGCATTGACCGTTCTGGATCGTGTTACCGCGTAATTTCCAGTAATCGGGTATCAGCATCAGATTTCAGAACAGTCACACTCAAATCTTCCGGAAATGGACCCAACTCATTCTCCCGGGGACCATACCAGATATACCGGATCTGGTACGATGCCAGAAACGTCTCCCGCCACTCAGCAGATCCACCTGCTACGTAGAATTCCCGTAATTCTCTCTCCTTTTTCCGCTTTTGCGGCGTTGTACCCCAATGACCGAGATAAACATTATGGAGAGACAGCCATGCCACCTTATTTCCGGTATCCCGATTGATGAGGACATTACCGGGAGGAAGTGTTTTAAGATATGTCATCAATCTCACTTCAGATTTCTCAAGATACAAAGATGTTGGCCAGACATCGTCTGCCGTCTGACGACTCACCTTGACCAGTCCATACGCATTCCCAGCCAGGAACAGAAGCACCAGACCGGCTCTGATCCATGTCCTGCCCCGGGGAAAACGGCGGAGGAGTGTGGTTAAGGGAAATGCAGCGAAATAAGCCAGGGGCAGATGGATCATGTGCTGAAACAGAAGACCGGTCATACCGGGGTACATCGAAAAGAAAATCGCTCCCACCAACCACCCGGCCATAAGAATATCCAGGGTCACTGCCCGGCGGAGTCGGATAAAAAATCCAGGGACCCCCAAAAACAGAATCACACTGTACCGGATGGGGTATGTCCATAGTGGTTCCCGAGCGAAAGAAACATGGTACTGCTTAATAATATTTGCGGTCATTGGATCGGTTTTCATCCACTCCACATAGAGCAGAATACCAAGGAACGGGATGAGGAGGGGTGTCCATCGGACGAGACGTTTAAAGTAATTTTGTCGTGACAGGGGAATCACAACCGCAGCCAACACAGCGGTGTAAATGGGAATCGCGCTGTTGGGATGGACGGTCCAGAGAAGCAGAACCAGAAAAATTGCACCGGTCATTCGTGTGGATGTCCATTTTCGTTCAAGACATAAAACCTGGTGACAAAACCATAAGCCCACGAGAATACCGGCGATTTTCAATGGATTATGAAACGTATTGAAGGTTGAAAATCCATCCATCCAGAAATTCCGGGGACGAGGCAGGGAAATTCCGCCTGGAATAAAAAGCCATTCCAAACCGGTTGAAAACAGAATCAGGAGCGCCATCGGTATCCGGACCGGTGTATCCGGAAGCCAGCGATCCAGAAACCGGAAGAGTTCCCTGATAAAACAGGCACCCACAATCACACCGGACAGCAACCACAGAAATTGCGCAGGTATCCCAATCACCTTCCGGATCAGACCAAGAATCGTGAAATAAATCGCGATCATCCGGGGTTCCTGGGGTCGAACCGTGGAGTAATCTTTATAGATGATCCGGTTCTGATCAGCCGTCTGATCAATGAAACTCCCGTATCGATGAAAATCATCTGAACGAATCCAACCCAAAAACACGGTATCCGACGATGCGGCGGTAAAATACCCGATCATCACAGGAACCAACCAGAGAATGGGAATAATTAAACTGATAAGAATTGCCCGACGCTGCTGCATGGGTCTTATTATGCATGGGGAGTAAGAATAAAAAAAGGTGAAACTTACGATTGCCCGCCAGCATCAGTAATGTTATCTTATGGAGTTCGTGGATTCCGGAAACCGGAATCCTGTCCTGAATTTCAGGATACCGGAGGAAAAACGTGTCATCCGGGAAAACACCGCTGGGACAGACAGGCAGATTCATGGCCTTTGGAATTGAATTTGTCGCCTGTATCGTAATTGGATTGTTCATTGGTCTGGGTGCTGATGAGGTATTGGGGATTACACCCTTTGGGGTTTTGACGGGTATTGGGTTGGGAATCGCTGCAGCATTTCGTTCGCTGTTCAAAATGTTAAGATCGTTGAAATAACGCGTATGGTACTCAAAATCTCCATTTTAGGTCTTGCGGCAACAGTTGTTTTATTCGGGCTTTTGTATGTCCTGGATTATCGCAATATTGCCATCGGTGTTCTGGCTGGGGGGCTTCTCTCGACATTTAATCTCTCCGTCATCACTTTTGCCGTCCAGAAGCTCATGAAACCGGGGCCGGACTATATAAAAGCACTCTTAATTTTGATTTTTATCGCAAAATTTATATTCTTAGGTGCGGTCATCTTTCTGCTGGTCGCCAAATTTCATGTCAGCGGTCTGGGAATTTTAATCGGCATTACAGCAGTCATGGCTTTTTTACTGGGTGTGGGATTGACCAATTTTTCGCGATTGAAGAAGGAAGGAGCAACATGGCAGGCGGAGGGATAGAACATACACTCTGGATCACAACGAAGATTAATCAGGCCTGTAATCTAGGAACAGAACCTCCCGTAATTCCCGATCATGTTGTCATGAGTGTGGCAGTATGCGGCATTTTAGTTGGTATCGCTCTCGTGGTCAGAAAGAATCTGAACATGGTGCCCCGGGGTTGGCAGAATGTGATCGAAGCACTATTCGAAGCCATTAATAATTTGATGATCACGGTGATCGGTCCCAAAGGACCCCGGTATTTCCCCATAATCACCACACTGGGTTTGTTTATTTTAATTGGGAACCTGATCGGCCTCGCCCCTTTTTGCAAATCACCCACCAGTAACCTCAATGTCACCCTGGCATGCGCCATTGTCATTTTTGTCTACTACCACTGGCAAGGTATCAAGGAACAGGGAATCGTCAAATATCTTAAGCATTTTGCAGGACCCATGCCGGCTCTGGCACCTCTGATTTTCCCCCTGGAGGTTGTCAGTCATTCCGCTCGGGTCATGTCACTGTCAATCCGGTTGTTCGGGAACATCATGGGAGAAGACATCATCATTCTCATTCTGTTTATTCTGGTACCCTGGTTTGTACCGATTCCAATGATGATGTTCGCAATTTTCACGTCTGTATTACAGGCTTTTATTTTCGTCATGCTTTCCATGATGTATATCGCCGGGGCAGTGGCGGAGGAAGCCCATTAATTGAATCTCTTTAACGGTTTACACCTTTTTTGAATAGACTACGGATTTAGGAAGGAGCAGGAGTTATGAATCGAAAATTATGGACACTCGCAATCGTCGGGCTCATGTTGACCCTTTTCACCGGTGGCGTAATGGCTGCCGAGGATGGCTCAAGCTTGGGAGACAAAGCGTTCTTTTTCGCCATTGTGGCAAATGCCTGTGCATTTGGTATGGCCATCGCATCCAGTTTTTGCGGCATCGCCCAGGCCAAAGCCATTGCCAATGCCATGGACGCTATCGCAAGACAACCCAGCGCATTCAAAGACATTCAAACCCTTCTCATCATCGGTTTGGCTCTCATTGAATCACTCGCACTCTATACACTCGTTATCGCTCTGATTCTAATCTACGCCTCACCATTCACCGGTATCGTGGCGGGATAAGAACGGGTTTTCCCAGGTTTCGGGAACTTTCAGAGCGTCCCGGGCGTATCATTCCCTGATTGAAAACCGTGGTTTTAACATCTGCGGTCTTACTTTTTCAGGAAGGTATCTATGTCTCGAACAAGTTCATCATTTTTAATTCCGTTTCTCATGACTCTGGTGGTGACTCTCGCCATTGGACTAAGTTGGCTTTATTTCGGTTATTACAGCCATAACATTGCCACATACACGGAATTAGCCCTCAACGGTCATGATTCTACCGTCGAGACAACCTTCATGGATACTGATAATCCGGAACCCGGTGAATCCGAATCGCCAAATACACTGGATACCGATTTGGAGGATCCGGGTTCTGAAAAGAAACCCGCAAAAACTGATCCTGTGGTGGACAGCAAAGAGACACTGGCTGATCAGAAAAAAAATGATCCCGGTGAGGCCAAAAAGAACGTCTCCCCAAAAAATAAGCGCACAAAGCGCCCCGCTGCCACGAATAAAACATCTCGGGAAAGACCGTCATCGGCTTCTGCACAACAGCGAGCATCCCGGGACAACACTCAGTCGGCGGATCAGAAACCGGCCTTTCCCAACACCCGGAACAAGTCGGACTCAAAAGAATTCTCCGGGGGATCCGAGGAAGAAGATAATCCACTTCTTCGTGCACTTAAACAGGCAGGTGAACGTCAGAACAATACCGAACAAAAACCGGATTCCGGAGACCCTCAAAAAAATCCCTTCGAATTCCTGCTGAATAAAGAACAACAGACAGAATAGTGGACCAGTTAGAGCATCTCAGGATACAAGATCTTATTGACGTTCCTGAGGTGCAGACTGTTATCGAACTGTCTGAAACACGGGACCTGGACCCGGACGACCCTCACGGCCGGATAGCTCTGGAACAGCTTGCGCACACGTTCATCATCACCGAGGATATCCGGGAGATTCTTCTCATTCTTCTGGAAAGCCTGACCCGAAAAAATGGAAAGGGCTTTTTTATCATCGGAAATTATGGTTCCGGAAAAAGTCACCTTCTTTCGGTTTTGGCACTTCTGGCACGGCATTCCTGGGCATGGAACACCATGGCCGGGAGACCACAGGAAGAAATTAACCGGTATGCCTCCGCCCTGACCTCGCGCAAACTTATGCCGGTTCTGATTCCTCTGACAGAATTCAACAGGGATCTCTCTCTGGAGGAAATCATCTGGGGATCCACGGAAGTCAGTGCCGCTCTGGCCGGCGTACCCCTTACCCTTTCGCATTCCCAACGATTCCTCTCTCTGTTTGAAAAATACATATTACCTGTTCACAACAAAGAATTTCAGAACTTTCTTAAACGACGGATTGGTGATGAGTATACCTGGGACCGCATCCGGCGGGAAGATCCCGGATCAGCACATACTTTAATCCATCAGTTTCTCAGCTCACGGGGTGAGACGATTCCTTTCAGCGTCAATCCTAACCGCAAATCTGTTGTCAGGGAACTCACAGAAGCCATAAAACAATCGGGCTGGGACGGGCTCGTCCTGATTCTGGATGAATTATCTGAGTTTCTGAAATCCAAGTCAGATCATCAGGCACTCAATGAAGATGCGCGATTTCTGCAGTTTCTGGGTGAATCCGCTACTCATTTCCCAATTTGGGTGTTTGCAGCGCTCCAGGAAGGTATCGAGCGTACAGGTGACATTCATGAATCCGTATACAAAAAAATCAAGGACCGGTACCATCGACCACTCCGATTGACAACCCGGCATCTGAAGGAACTTGTTTCCCGACGTTTGATTGAGCGCAAATCGGAAGAAGCCATTCACCGGATCCGTGAAATCTTTGACAGGGTTCAGCAGAGTTTCAATCGGATTGCCATGTCACGGGATGAGTTTACTCAGATTTATCCGATCCATCCGGAAACCCTGGAACTCCTTGACAAAAATTCAGATCTGTTCAGCCAGCGTCGGGGTATTGTTGATTTTCTTACTACGCAGATTCGGGGAAAACCGGAGTCGCGGATCACCGGAATTATGCATCTTCCGGCAGATCACCTATTGACGCCGGATGTCATTTTCGATCATTTCAAAGACCGGTTGGCTGAGTCACCGGTATTCTCGCGATATTACCGGTTATATGAGAATCATTTTCTTTCCCGGCTGCCTCACGTCTTCACTGAGGAATCCGACCGGGTATGTGCGGAAAAAATCATAAAAATACTCACCTTGCTGGCTGTCTCACCCATTTTGGAGACACGAACAGTTCGCGAGCTGGCCAACATGGTTTTGTACCGGGTAATGGATCCATCGTTGCCGGCAGGCTCATTGAATTATGATTATTTCCATGAAAACATTCTAAAGGTTATCTATCAGCAAATCGGTCATCTTCAGGTTCAGCCGGGTGATACCCCACTTGAAAACATCTATTCACTTGATCTGAAAACCGATCTGGCGGAAACCGTGGAACATGAAATTAAGCGGATCATCGGGGATCTGTCTCCGTTTTCTCCGGAAGTATCTGCAGCAGTCACTTCAGTCATGTCTCACGGAGTATTCCCGTTGGCAGTGCTTTTCAACCGAATAGTGCACCGTGAAGGAATCAACTGGCAACATACCCGGCGGACTATTACCGTGCGGTTCGGACATTTTTCCCGGCTGACACACGATGAGATCCAGAGCGCCCGGCAACGTCTTCTGAATGGTGAAAGCCATTTTATTCTGTTCATCGGATGGTTCGGCAATATCAATCGGCAACTGGCATATGCCCAGAAGTTCCTGGCAGGAGAATCGCCTGCTCTGGCGAACGCATGGGGATTTTACATGCCCCTGACACATGAACCTCACCACTACCGGTCATTTCTTGAAATCTATGCATGTGAACAAATGATTTCACAACTGGCGGATGATGCTTCGGAATCGTCCGGACAAAAAATCCGGCTGCTGAAATCCCGATTGGATGCGAATATAGATGATGCCCGGGAACAGATTCAGACCGCATTTCAACAGGGATTTGTTTTTACTCTCAACGGGCGGGAATCCCCGGCACGCAAAACCGCCATGGAACATTTCGATCAGTGGTTGGGCGAGATCGTGAATATGTCTCTGGAAAATAGATTTCCTCTGCACCATAAGGTAGCCCCCCACACTGACTTCAACAGCCGAATTGTCTCGGAACAACTGATGGAGAAATTTATTCGGCCCGGTACCTTGAATCTTAAAAAAACAGGGCGGAATGATCTACTGGAATCAGCTATCACTTCTATCGCACACCCACTGGGACTGGCCAGAAAAGATGGCGATATCCATCATCTTTCCGTATCGGCACAGCGATCCCCGGCAGTACGGGCTATTATGGAACAGATTCCGTCAGAAAATACTCTCAATCTGCCGGATTCCGATCCGGTAATTCCTGTTAAAAACCTATGGAAAAAATTGGCCAATTCAAAATTCGGCATGTCCCGTCAGGTTTTTGATTTGACCCTGGCAACCCTTTTTCGAAAAGGCTACCTGGAAGGACTGCATCAAGATATCGTCATCTCACCAGATGAATTACAACTCCCTCTGGAACGTCAGATTACGGCTGTGCGCAGGGGTGCTTTGATCGCACCACGATATCGTCCGGCATTTGCCCATCTGCACCGATTACTCACGCGAAAACAGTTAAAAGAATTTGATGTGGATGTGCAGCAGAAAGTATGGGAGAAACTCGGGCAGGAAACAGGCAAGTGGCACGACCGCATCCAACAGTTCGTAACTCTGAAAAATGAAATCCTGATGCGGTTTCAGGATACTGATGACCAGATGGATGAAACGGAGAAACTCATCCGCAACATACGAACGCTAACAGAATCGGTTTCATCGGATATGAATGCGGTATCCGGTCTGGAAAACGCTCTGGATTGCATGCGAACACTGGGTGACCTCGATGATTTTTTCCAGGGCATAAAAAAAATCGTTACGTTTCTCGACGTCACTCAAACACCTTATCTGCAGGGTCGGGCGTATGTGAATGATTCCCGGCTGATAGTGCCTGAGACCACTGATTATGAAGATATCAGAATCCTGCTTGATCGTACGATGAACACATACGGTATGTCGGATAATCTACTTCTGGAGGATGGGCTGGCAACCTTTTTAAAGACCCTTGAAGGATTCAGAGAGGCTTATAAAATCCGGTATAGCCGGGAACACCAGAACATGAACTCCATTGCTCTGGATTTTGAAAAAACCGGATTAGCCGATAGCCATGAAGTGCGTCTGCTTCAAAGACTCAGCCGTCTGACATCTATCCCGGCACCATCCATTTGGGAGGATCTCGAGGGAGAGATCAGATCAATCAGAACCTTGAAATGTCAGAGAGATCCGAATCATGTTCTGGAGGTCACACCGGTATGCGGATGTCACTATCAACTGGGCACTTTGCCATCGGAGGTAAATCCGGATCGATTCCAAAGCAGAACAGTTGAAGCAATACGTTCGTATACAACTCTGTTCCATCATCCCGTGATTGAAGAAAAACTCCAGGTGCTGTTAAAGGATGCAGCCGGCTCTCCTCATGAAAAATCATTGAAAGAACTGATGAGACTGGATCCGGATGATGATGAGATTGCTGTGAAAGCCGGATTTATTTTTACTGGAGAGTTTGTTGATTTTCTCAATCGCAACCTGGCTCTGGCGACACAGATTTCAGCCCGATCTCTGGACGATCTGAAAGCACTGCTGACTGGAAAACCGGTCACCCTGGAGCAGGCACGGCGAAAAATAGAAAAGTGGCTTTCAGGAGAAGAACCACTCAATAATACGGATACAATTATCCGATTCGAATAATCAGGTCGCAAAGATCAAAGTCACTATTTTCGTTTTACGGATTTAATGACGACCTGTTCAAGGGGGACGTCGCTGCGCATTTCTTTTTTGCCGGTTTTCACGACTTTAATTTTATCCACAACATCCATTCCGGAAACAACTTTAGCGAACACGGCATACCCATAACCCCGGGGTGTTTTATCTTTGTAATTAAGGAATTCATTGTCCTTAACATTTATAAAGAACTGGCTTGTGGCTGAATCCACAACACCTGTTCGAGCCATCGCCAGAGTTCCCCGTTCATTTTTTAAACCATTGTCAGCTTCGTTTTTAATGGGGTCGTGTGTTTGTTTCTGCTGCATGTCTCCGCTAAATCCACCGCCCTGGATCATAAAATTATCGATGACCCGGTGAAAGATGGTGCCGTCATAGAATTTTTCATCCGTGTATTTCAGAAAATTTTCTACGGAAACGGGTGCTTTATCAGCGTAAAGTTCAATTTCCATGGTTCCCATGCTTGTTTCCATGATTACAATCGGATTTTCGGCCATAACAATTCCTGTGGCGAATATTGCTAAACTTAAAACGACGATTATCATTGGGTTCTTCATACTGGTACCTCCTTGCAGCTTGTTTCATCGCTACCAATTACCCGGTATCAATTCCGCTGCGAGTATAAACTAAAAATGGCATCAATTCCAGAAATATCAAGGTATCTATTGATATCTCAACCGGGACAGAGTAAATAAGAGATAAGTTAATGGACAGTCCATTTGACTAAACATTTACGCTATTGAGGAGGATGCATGAAATTTAATCACCTATTTGTCTCAGAGGTCAATAATGGCTAAAGATGATTTAATTTTTGGAGAAGGTAGTGTTGCGCAGGTCCTGGCCGGTGGTTTTTACAAAGTGAAGACAGATTCCGGTCATATCATTATGGCCAAAATTTCCGGAAGGATGCGCTCAAACAATATTAAAATCGTTCTTGGAGACCGGGTGACAGTTGGTGTTTCTCCTCATGATCCCACAAAAGGCTTGATTACTTATCGTTCAAAGTAATTTAACCTGTATCATCTGATCAATAGCAGGTGCTATGAATCGTAAACATTCCTTAAAACCAGTAAAAGTATATCTTGAATTCGGACCGAAGCTCCAGGATGTCACGGGAACGGCCCGGGAAGTTATTCAGCTTTCTGACGGTACACCCTTTGTGATGTTTCTTCAGGCGGTTCTGGAAAGCTATCCCGGTATCATTGAATTTTATTCCGCAAACGCTCTGAGTTTTTCAGTCAACGGATTCGCACCCCGCATAAAAGATACTCTCTCCGATCACGATGTGGTGACATTACTGCTTCAGAGCGAGGAGGGTGAGTTCTTCGAACTGCCATCACTCCATTATCGCCATTAACAACTCTGTGCAGACTGTCCATCTGCTCCCATCGACCAGTGGGGATCACCTATGATTATCCAACTTGAAAATACCTTCGCCCGACTGGAGGGGTATAATTGCTTTGCATGCGGTCCTGATCATCCATTTGGTCTGAAATTGAAGTTTTTTTATGATGACGACCGTCATGAAGTCTTTACACGTTTTCACATGAACGCCCTGTTTGCGGGATTCCCTGGGATTCTCCATGGCGGAATTCAAGCAACTATCCTAGATGAAGTTGCATTCTGGGGAGCCTGGGCGCGTCACGGTAAACCTGGATTCACCTTTGATATGAAAACCAGATATCGTAAAAAGTGCCCGGTGGACTGTACCCTGGAAGCCAGAGGTGAAATCGGTGAAATTCGACGAAGACTGGTCACATCAGAGGTACGCCTCCAGGACCCTGAATCGGGGCAGGTATTTACTCAGGGAACGGTAAGGTATTTTTTACCGGATGATGATGGATCACAGTAAAGCCGGACCTTCCGCATATCCTGATCGCCCTGGGAAGGGATTCGATGTATCGGTTTCGGGATGGATGCACTGGACTCCCGGCGAGTAACCCGGTATCATCAGGACCTGTATGGAATCACGATTTTCAAGAGTCCGATTAGGGTGGTTATTATGTTTGGTGCTTGTTCTGGCCCAACCCGCCATTTATGCCCGATCACAAAAAGACAATCCTAAAATCAAACAGTTCAGATGGACGGAAACAGATTCCGGATTTCATGTTTCTGCTCTACTCAACCGCGCGTTCAATCATGAGGTTGAAGAAACAATTAATGCCGGCATCCCCACCACATTTCATTATTACCTGTATTTAAAACAGATGCGATGGTATTGGGATAATAAAATCATTTCAGAAGCGGAGTGCTGGCACACCGTCACCTATGATACCCTGCGAAAAGTCTATACCATCGTCTGTCAGCGGACGGGAGATCTGGAACCATACCTGGAAGTCACCACTGAGGACCCTGCTGAAATGCGAACTCTGATGAATACTTTCCAGGGAGATCTGAAAATTGATCGCAACAGGTTCAACGATAACAAACAGTATTATCTATCACTCCAGGTGACATTGAAAACGGAAAAATTACCGCCGCCATGGGATAAAATATTGTTTTTCATGTCACCCGATTTTAAAACGGAAATCTCCAGGCAATGGATTCCCCGTCAAACTCCAGCGGCAGAGAAGTGAAAGATCAATCCACCAAACCTGAACTTCTGTTCTCGCCATCCTATCCCCAGAAAGAGACTCTGGAAAAATTACAGAAGCGCCGCCGCAAAAACCTGATAATCATAGGCGCCATTCTGCTGATTTTACTGGGGATAACCATCCTTGAAACCCAGTACATCCAACTGCCATCTCTGGCATTCATCGCATTATTCAACCTGAATATCGTGCTCCTGATCCTATTGATTCTTCTGATATTCCGGAATCTTTTCAAGCTGTTTATGGAGCGGAAACAACGGCATATCGGCTCACATTTTCGGACAAAACTGGTGGTAGGTTTCATTGTGATGTCCATGTTGCCCACCGCTTTGCTGGCATTCATCGGTTCAAATCTCATGGCTGACTCAATTAAAAATTGGTTCAATCCGCAAGTGAATGAATTTATTGATGATGCCATGGATGTTGCCCGAACGTCACACGCCGCCTTCGAATCCTTTGCCGACGAATTTGCGCGAAGCCTTTCCACCAGTATTACCACGCAGGAACTTCTTGAGCCCGCCGCCCGGGATGCATTGGAACGATTGATGTCCAGCCGTCAGACGGAAATGAATCTTGAACTTATTCAGCTGTTCGACAGTAAATCCAATGAGGTGTGGCGGGGAGCACTCAGAGAATTACCATCCGGTGTCCTTCTTGAATCACAGACGCAGGAACTGAAGGAAATTCTGGAAGGAAATTCATTTTTCAAAACGCGGCTTCTGGGTGATGGGGATCTGATTCAGCACGGTATCCCGGTATATTCACTGAAATCCCCTGATAAAATTGAAGGCGCACTGATTGTAAATCTCTTTCTTGAACAAAGCGTCTCTCAGAAAATTCGTGCGATCCAGCGCAATTATGAAGCTTACAAGCAGCAGGGTCAGATGATTCAGCCCACTCAGGGTCTGTATATATCAATTTTCATCCTGATTGCCCTGACAATTCTATTTGCCGCCATCTGGCTGGCACTGTATATGGCCAGGCAGATTTCTATTCCCATTTCACATCTTGCCCAGGCTACCCATGAAGTGGCGAAAGGAAACCTGGAATACAAACTGGATATCCTCGCCTACGATGAAATCGGCAGTCTGGTCCGGTCTTTTAACGGGATGACTGAACAGCTCAGAGCAAACCGATCGCTCATTGAAAAAACAACCGGGGAAATCCGGAAATCAAACCTGGAGATCGTGGAACGGAGAAATCAATTGGAAACAATTCTTCGACATATCGCAGCCGGAGTGATTTCCATCGATGCGCAGGGTGTATTGAGAACAGTGAATGAGGCTGCTGCAAAACTCCTTGAAGTGGATGAATCCGAAATATTGCTCAAACATTACAATGATGCGTTTGGCCGGGACACCCTCCAGGAATTCAGAAATCTTCTGGATCGAATTTGCAAAGATCGATATCACGGTTTTCAGCGGGAACTTCATATTCGGACCAGTCAGAAAGTCGCCACGTGTTCGGTAAATTTTGCGACTCTTTTCGATATTAACAATCAGTTCAATGGTGTGGTGATCGTCCTTGATGATCTGACTCAATTCCTGAGGATTCAGCGGATTGCAGCATGGCGGGAAGTGGCACGGCGCCTGGCTCATGAAATCAAAAACCCCCTGACACCCATTCAATTGAACGCTCAGAGAATGCAGAAGAAATATCGTCAGAATGCTGAAGATTTCCCCAAGATTTTTACCGAAGGCACTGACACCATTATAAATGAAGTGAATGGTTTGCGACTGCTTCTTAATGAGTTTTCACAGTTTGCTCGTATGCCTGAGGCATCCCTGAGACCCGGCGACCTTCATGATGTCTTGAATCAGACCATCGGATTATATGCCGGATCAAATGAGGGTGTGGAAATACAGGTTCATCTGGAAGAGAAAATGCCGCCTGTGATGATTGATCCGGAACAGATCAAGCGTGTTTTCATCAACCTTATCGATAATGCCAGTGAAGCCATGAACAATCAGGGTATCATTCAGATCAGCACAGAATACGATCCGGTTTTCGGGGCTGTAAGGATTCACATCAACGATGAGGGTTCCGGTGTGCCATTAGAGGACAAGGATAAGTTATTTTTGCCGTATTATTCCACCAAGGGCAGAGGATCGGGCTTGGGATTAGCCATATGCAACCGGATTATCTCCGATCACGACGGAAGTATCCGGGTTCATGATAATGAACCGCAGGGAACGCGGATCACCGTGGAACTGCCTGTGAGGCATGAAGGATTGTATCAGAGGTTCGGTACTTCAACCGAACGGGACAAAGGAGAGTAAGGCAGTGCCTGGAAAAACCATTCTCGTCGTAGACGACGAAAAAAATATCGTGCATGCAATTCAAGGTGTTCTTGAAGATGAAGGATACAGCGTTCGCAGTGCAAATTGCGGGGAATCCGCCATTGAGTCTGTCGGTACCGAAATCCCTGATCTGGTATTATTGGATATCTGGATGCCGGGAATCGACGGGCTGGAAACCTTGAAACTTCTGCGTGCAGCCCATCCTGATCTCGTCGTAATCATGATTTCCGGACACGGTACCATCGAAACAGCGGTGAAAGCGATCCGGTTGGGTGCGATCAATTTTATTGAAAAACCGCTTTCCCTTGAGAAACTTGTGCTGGAAGTAGAACAAGCACTGAAACAGAAAGCCCTTGAAGTTGAGAACCGTGAATTGAAACGGCAGATTGCCGGACACCGGAAAATGGTGGGGCACAGTCGAATCATGGCAGAGATTCGGGAGTTGATCAAAACTGCGGGACCCACCAACGGCAGAGTACTGATTCATGGAGAGAGCGGCACCGGGAAAGAACTGGTGGCCCGGGAGATTCACGAAGTGTCCCTTCGTGCCTCAGCACCTTTCGTTGAAGTGAACTGTGCGGCTATTCCTGAAGATCTGATCGAATCGGAATTATTCGGTCATGAAAAAGGTGCATTCACTAATGCGACCTTTAAAAAGAGCGGAAAATTCGAACTGGCTCACCGGGGAACGATTTTCCTTGACGAAGTCGGTGATATGAGTTTAAAAACACAGGCGAAAGTATTAAGGGTTCTTGAAGAAGGAAAAATCGAACGTGTTGGAGGAAGCCGGTCTATATCCGTGGATGTCAGAGTGATTGCTGCCAGCAATAAAAACCTGGAACATGAAATCGAAAAGAATCTGTTTCGAGAAGATCTCTATTACCGATTAAACGTCATTCCCATTTCAATTCCTCCCCTGCGGAACCGGCAGGATGATATCTCCGACCTGGTTGAATATTACCTGGAATACTTTTGTGCAGAAAATGGTAAACCCTTGAAAAATACAGCACCTGACGCCCTGAAAATCTTGTTACACTATGGTTGGCCCGGTAATATACGGGAATTGAAGAACGAGGTGGAACGGCTGGTTATTTTGGCACCTGGGAACACCATTAAATCCGGTGACCTTCGTGAATCTTTACGGAATCCGGTGAATTCCGAGATCCGAAAATCGGGAAGTACGGTTGTTTCAGATGCCACTGATCTTAAAGCAGCCCGGGAATCATTCGAAAAACAGTTCATTTTGAATCAATTGAATCTGAATCACTGGAATATCACCCAGACTTCGGAGCAGTTGGGGATCGAACGCTCCAATCTGCATCGAAAGATCAAACAACTGGGGTTATCATCCAGTCCGGATTCCGGGGAAGTATCCCCGTGAGAAGGGAGACATCAAATGGGTAATAAACCGACTGGAAAAGCTCTGATGACAGGGAAAGAACTCGATCGGATTATGTCACGATTCGCTTATGAAATTCTTGAGGCATATCCCGAGTGTGCCGACATAGCCGTTGTGGGGATACATACCGGAGGTGCCTATCTGGCCAGACGCCTGGTGGAAAAACTGGAAAAACTTGAAGAAAAAACTTTCGATCTGGGACTTCTGGATATCACATTGTACCGTGATGACCTGGCCATGGAAAAAGAACAACCTATCGTTAGACGAACTGAGATTCCGTTTAAAGTTACAGAGAAGGTCATTATCTTAGTGGATGATGTGTTATACACGGGTAGAACCGTCCGGGCGGCACTGGATGCTCTAATCGATTTCGGCCGCCCGAAGACCATTCAACTGGCGGTGATAATTGATCGCGGCCTGCGGGAATTACCGATTCGACCTGATTATGTCGGAAGAGCAATTTCAACGACACCGGACCAGACCGTTCGCGTGCTTCTTCGGGAAGAAGGACACCGATCTGACCGGGTTTTATTGGAAATGGGGGATTAACCATTGCAACTGACCAAAAAAGATCTGCTCGGTATTGAGGAACTGGATACCCGGGAAATTGAACTTATCCTTGATACAGCTGATTCATTTAAAGAAGTATCGGAACGAACGATTAAAAAGGTTCCAACCTTGCGGGGACGGACAATCATCAATTTTTTCCATGAACCCAGTACCCGGACACGTCTGTCATTTGAAATCGCCGCCAAACGAATGTCAGCCGATGCCGTCAACTTTTCCACCAGCGGTTCCAGTTTTTCCAAGGGGGAAACCCTGTTGGATACCGTGAAAAACCTGGAGGCCATGCAGGCAGATGTAATTGTCATGAGACACAGCGCGCCCGGTGCATCACATTTCATTGCCAGGAATCTCGATGCGGCAGTCGTCAATGCCGGTGACGGCGCTCATGAACATCCAACTCAAGCCCTGCTGGATATGCTGACAATTCGACAGGTCAGAGGCAAGATCAAGGGCCTTACTGTCTCCATCGTAGGTGATATCACATACAGCCGGGTGGCGCGGTCCAATATTTTCGGTCTGAAAAAAATGGGAGCCCGTGTGATTATTGTTGCACCACCCACTCTGATACCAAGACAGATCAATGAAATGGGAGTGGAAGTATTCCATCATGTGGAAGATGTCATTCCCCTGTCAGACGTGATTATGACACTTCGAGTTCAAAAAGAACGTCAAGGCAAGGTATTGATACCCTCCTTCCGGGAATATTCAAATTTATTCTGTTTAAATCCCCGGCGGATGGAGAAGGCAAAAAAAGATGTCGTTGTCATGCACCCCGGACCCATCAATCGCGGTGTTGAGATTGATCCTGCGGTAGCGGATGGTGCTCATTCCGTAATTCTCTCTCAGGTGTCAAACGGTGTGGCTGTACGTATGGCTATTCTGTTTCTGCTGGCCGGTCGAGCCGGTATGACCCGGCAGAATGCAGGGAAATGAAAGGCGTAAAAATGGCTGATCTCATCATTAAAAGTGGAAGAATAATTGATCCCAGTCAGAAACTTGACAGTGGTTTTGATCTGCGTATCAGTGACGGTAAAATCGCGGAAATAAAAAAAAGCATCAAACCAAAATCCGGGGAAGAAATTCTGGATGCCGAGGGAAATTGGATAATGCCGGGTTTGGTGGATATGCATGTGCACTTGCGGGAACCGGGTCGAGAAGACAAGGAAACAATTGCTTCCGGCGCTCAGGCAGCTGTGGCAGGCGGGTATACTGCTGTGGCATGCATGCCCAACACTGATCCCGTAAATGATAATCAGTCTGTAACCTGCTTCATTCTTGAAAAAGCCCGCCAGACCCCTGTCCATGTATACCCTGTCGGCGCAATTTCCAAAGGTTTGAAAGGGGAACAGCTTGTTGAGATGGGCGAATTGGTGGAAGCAGGTGCGGTCGCCTTCTCCGATGACGGCAGATGCATTTCCAGTTCCGAACTCATCCGGCGGGCGCTTGAGTATTCACAACTGTTCAATGTACCCATCATTGAACACTGCGAAGATGACGATCTGGCCAGGGGCGGCTGCATGCGGGAGGGGATCGTATCCACCCGGCTGGGCCTTCAAGGGATCCCTTCCATGGCAGAGGATCTTATGGTTGCCCGAAATATCAGAATTGCAGAGTATACCGGCGGACACCTGCATATCGCGCATGTTTCAACACGTGAATCCGTCACCCTTATACGAGACGCCCGGAGCCGGGGAGTCCATGTAACTTCTGAAGTGACACCTCATCATCTGTTTCTGAATCATGAAGCTGTGACTTCCTTTGATACCAGTACAAAAATGAATCCACCTCTCGGAACCGAAGACGACCAGGCTGCTCTTCTGGAAGGACTCCTGGATGGCACAATCGATTGTATCGCCACAGATCATGCACCTCATACAGAACTGGAAAAAACCGTGGAATACGATTATGCGCCCAATGGCGTCATTGGTCTGGAAACAGCACTCTCCCTGGTCCTCACTGATCTCGTCCACACTCGAAAAATGACACCGACACGGATGGTGGAAGTCATGAGCTGCGCACCGGCAGGAATACTTAATATCCCCGGCGGGTCTCTCATTACCGGTTCCCCGGCTGATCTGACCATTGTCGATCCGGAACAGTTCTGGGTTGTGGATGCAACCCAGTTTTTTTCGAAATCCAGAAATACCCCGTTCCACGGTATGAGTCTTCGCGGCGCTGTTGCCATGACGCTTATCGCCGGAAAAGTTGTTTATAAAAAGACCCTGGATTAATTTTCAGAAAATCCGGCAATCACTCTATATTCAACATATTTTTTGAGTGAACACTATATTTTGTGTGTCTCGCCATCGTAAGTTTTTCAATTTTCTTGACATTGTCCCGAATACTCGCTTATAAGTAGTTGCGTAATGGAGGTAGTTAGGCATTGACAGTGACACAAATCATTAAACGAAGTAAGTTATTTATATATACTTTTTTTCTGTTGGGTTTATTTTTTGTTCTCATGTTCTGGCTCACACCTCCGGGGCAGGGAACAAAACGTCAGGGAAGTGTACTACCAGAAGCGGGCAAACAACCGGCACCTCTGATACATCAAGTTAAGTAACCGAACCCTCAAGCTGTTACATTTTCACACATAACGGGTATCTTTAGATGGTGAATTAGTGTGTCTGATTCTCATTGCATCCAGAGACGGGTTGAATTTTGATCTGGACTACAACTTTGGTATCACTTTTGCTTGGATATTAAGCAGGCTTTCTGACGGAGTCTTGAATTTGACTTTAAAATGATAGACTTGGTATAACTTTAGTTAGTTGTTTAGGGATTTTGAGTAGCGATCAGGAGGATTCCATTGTGATAAAATCGCAGGAGTCAGGCTTTTCTTTGATAGAGATGTTGGCGGTAGTGTCCATTTTCATGATTCTGGCGATTGTGTCGGTGGTGTCCTGGCAGGCGTCAGCGCCGGTGATGCATTTAAATTCAGCGGCAAAATCACTGGGTGGCGCATTGGAGTTGTGTTTGCAGCGTGCCAAGACACAGCACAGTGAGTATTTCATTTTATTCAATTATGAGCGAGGCAGGCAGTATCCCACGACTGATGGGGCAGTGTTTCACATGCCGATAAATTCTTACACGCTTATAAACGATGATGGATGGTTCGGACCGGGTCACGGCAGTATCCGTCAATGGCATGATCACACAAAAGCCGGAAGTTCACGAAATGAGTTTGCACCCCAGTATTTTCCCGGGGACGCATATGGGACGCATCACCGTCACAACAATCTGATTGAGCAGTATGAAATTTTCAAAGGCCCCGTAAAGCTTGGGTCGGGAATCACATTTGTTTCACCGACAAACGCGGCGGACAAGGTGAACCGATTAGTATTTTCTCATCAGACACCCCAGATGTATTGGGAATCCGGAACAGCAATTTACCAACCCATTCCGCCATCGACACCAAGTTTTAATCCAAATGGTCGCAGAACAGATCCGGTCCAGATTTTCCTGGCCAATCAGAAATATATTTTTGGGAACAACACCAAGGACAATATGACTCATCTCAAAATGATCCGTGTTACAGATACCAGCATCCGCGTAGTGAGGCCATTTAGTTTATTATGATGAGTTACGATCCATCATTTCCCGGCACTTGTTATCAGAGATTGATGGATTTAGATTTAAAGAAGGGGGATTGAGATGATCTTTTTAAAAGGGTTGATTTCAGCGAGAAAGAACCGGGGCTTTTCATTAGTTGAATTGCTGATATCAATGGTGATTTTTACAATCGTTATGGGTATCATCTACACCTATCTGCTGCAAACAAAAACCGAGCTCACCCGAACGGAGCGTGAGCTTGAGGCAGCAGAAAACGCCCAGCGTGCGTTGAATGCGCTGCGGGATGACCTCTATTTGATCGGTGTGGGTATTGATACCGATAATGAGCAGCCCAAAATTCTGTTCGCAAGTCCCTACGATTTCATTTTCTGCGCCGATCTCGATCGGACTCTGCCGGACAAATTTGCCCGGTTCGGTGCGTACGACAACGATTTGGAGGAAGCGGGCGTTCCTGAACCGTCAAAATTTCTTGCTGTTCGGGATCTCCTGGATAAGGCCGCTGCTTTTCCCGGAAACTGGTCCAGATGGGATAATGATGTTGTTTACGGATCAGCACAGCTTGGTGCCGAGGTTGTCCGATATTCGCTGGATTACAACAGCGACGGCGATATTGATAGCTTTGACGAAGAAGACTACATTACCGGCGAGTATGAAGACTTACCCCACAACCAGAATCCCGTAGATTTTTATCTGAACAAGGAATGGTGGGGGATGATCAATGATCCCTCATCCGCATCGGGATTTCGAAACAGCCATTCCGGTATTCATCCGGTAGCATTTAATATCCACGGAAATGTTCAAGAGCGAGATGCGGGGTCAAATCCCGGTCTGGATTCATTGGGGGAATACCTTTATCCCCGTGCCAGTGGGACGGGGGAGTTCCCCCCGGTGCTCTTTACCTACTGGGGTCATTTTTTTGATACAGAAACAGATCATAACAATCCCGGCGATGAGGATTGGGAAGGTGAACCATTGGACCTCTGGGGTGACTGGGGTGACAGCAACTCCGGACCACCAGGCGTCCTATGGACAATTACACCCGGTGCAGAGGAAGGAAACGGTGCTTTAAGCAGCAGCGAGGTCGAGACTTTGTTGCGTGGGAACAGTGGGGCTAACATTCATGTTCATCTCGATTATATCCCCTCTGCCGGGCAGGCCGAAGCCGATCCGGCAGACGATACTTACCATGATTATAATGGAAATGGCATCGAAGGTGAAAACCGGCTGGATCAGTTTATCCGGCGAATTGGCATAACCATTGTCACGGAAGCCGGATCCCCGGATCCTGACCGACCCAATACGGCAAGGTCCGACTTTTCCGACCCAGCCAATCCCAAACCGTATCTGTTCCGCGATTACGAGGTATCCATCGAAATTAATCCTAAAAACCTCGTCTATAAAGGATCACCGCAGATTCGTGTGACACCGGTAACGCCCTCACCCATTCCCTCCAGTACCCCCGTTGGACCCCCGACGCCCACACCAGCTTTCGGGACCACGTATACCCCCATACCGGAAGATACACCCGTTGGCCCACCCACAGAAACCCCCACGGTAAACCCGACATTTGCATACAACCGGGATGAAATTCTTATTGGATCCTACCGGACCATCTGTGCCGTTGGTATTCCCGGTGATGAGAGTACCGGACCGAATATCTGTGACCGGGCTGTTTTCAAACCTTACTGGATCCCTATATTCGGAGATGAACTGCCTTTGGTTGTGGACATGGAAGCCGTTGATTTTTGCTCCGTTAATCCCAGTTATCCTGATGAGTGGAATGATGTGGTGTATGCCACTGATTCAAACCGGACGTTCAATCTGTTCTATATGAACCATCTTCCCCATTATGGGATCGACGGTTTCCGTAACAAAGATTATTTCCGGGTGGGTAACGAGTTCGACCGGATAACAGCCATCGCTGTTGGGAATATCGGTTCGTTTGGTCCCGGTTTCTCCAGACGGCCCGAGGTGGTCGTCGCATACGTCAGTCCAGCCGGTCACAGCTCACTGTCAATCGTTTATCTGGATGAGCCCTGCGGAGGTTTCTTCGAATCCTCCTGTGTTCCCTTTGTAATTCCTGATACCGAAGTTGTGGATCTGGTCCTGGACGATTTTGACGGTGACGGCGTTGACGAACTGGTTGTGTTGACGAATGCTCAAGCGCTTACCGGACCGCCGCAATTGCTTTATTTCAACGATCTGGGCAATTGTAACGCCGGTTGGAATCTGCAGTTCCAGGAACCGGAATTATTCCCGTTTCCGGAAATTCCCGCTCAGGTTGACTCCGGGTTTATACTCTCGCCGGAAGGCACCAATCCGGATCTGATTGTCGTCTCACGAACCGGTAATCTTCGGGTGATACCAAACTCCGTTGCCGGTGTTTTCCTGCCACCCTATAACCCGGCAGTGACTGCGTTACCTCCGTTCAACGCGGTGGATTTCCAGTCAGTAACGGGTTTCGATGTCTACAAATCAGCCAATTCAGCACTTCTGCATCCTCAGATCGCTGTTCTGGGTCGCAATGTGGCCTACAATCATCTTGCATCTTACGGTTTCCCCGACAGTCCAACCGAGTACAATATGGAATATCAGGCCAATTGCTCTGGATCGATCTATCCCACACCGCTTCCCACTGAGACACCTCTAGCGATCTTCCCGCTGGCCATGGAATATTTTGAATTCGAAAGGATTGGTCCCAATCTGCCGGTACTGGCTATCGGAGCGATCCCCGACATTTCTACACGGGAACTGATACTGATTATGGATCCCTGTGGTGGTGCACTCATGGATATTTGCCGTATCGATCTGAGTGAAACTGGACTGATTTTCGGCAATATTACCTGCATCACATCAACCCGGAAGGTACAATAAGCCGGGAGCACTCATAATCTGATATTCCGGTAATTGAGTTCCGACAGCAAAAGATAGAAACGCGGAAGCAAATGCTTCCGCGTTTATTATTTCAGCTTATGATGAGGTTGCTCTACAGCTTGTACCTTTACGGGTGCGGATCAAAATAGATTATGGAACCGTTGGGTCCGTCGCCTCGATCAACACGACTTCCGCCGGTATACGTGAGAAAGATGACATCACCACTCCCCATATCACCGACATCAATACCGCCGAACCCGTGGCTGCCAAGTCCTGTATCAAACACATTGGTCATGGTGCCCGCTCGGTCAAACTCGAGAATATAGCCATTGCCGCGGCAGGCCGTATACAACCTGTCATGTTCCGGCGAGTATGCAATTCCCACCGGTTCAGACAGGTAGGGGAAGGTCATGTACACAACGGCATCCGTATTCTGGTAATCCGGCATGGAAACACTGTTTGCTTCACCCACTGCACCTGTGGATTTCATCTGGACCCGCGCGATATTCCCGGCTTCAGAGTCCACGACAAAGAGTAAACCGGAACCGGGTATGGCCTGCCCATCGGAATTGATCGAGGGGACAAATTCCACACCCACAGGTGATTCAAGCCCGGTAAATGCATAGTAAACGCCATCGTCAAGATCCACGCCATAAACAACGCCACGGCCCGTGTGAGTTACGAAATAGAGCATACTCAGCGGATTGTAATCATCCGGTGCAATCCCGGCAGACACAATACTGCTGGCGCCCAGCATCCCCGTAGCGGATTTATAACTCCCGCCAAAAGGCCCTGATCCGAATGACCCTGAGTTTGTTGTTCCGATTGAGGCAGCCTGTTTTGTGCAATCATTCTGATCATTATCGGTATCGATGGCATTGGGAACCCTGGCAATGGTTTCATCGGAAATATCGCTTGCATTTCCGTCTTCACCCGCCTCCGGTGCGCCATCACCATCGCCATCACCCTCCGGATCATCCCCGATCTCCAGATCGTCCACCAGAACCCCTGAAGAATTTCGAAGTGCAAAATACGTATCATTATTATTGGAACCAATGGGATTCCCGATCACCAGATACGCTCCGGGAGAAAAACTGGAAACAGATGCGGATGCGGGAACAAATACTTCGGTTCCGCTTCCACCGCCGATCACATGAGTTTCCGGTGTGGAATCCGTCATTTCCAGGGTCCAGTTACTCAAATCCAGAGTGTCTCCGGATGCATTAAATATTTCAATCCATTCATCAGAAGTGGTAACTGTACCGGTTCCCGGGACAGCATTGAACAGATTGCCGTCACCGCCTTCAGAATCGTTCCAATCCTGTTGGGGATCCAGAACAACTTCGTTGATCACCATTCCACCGACACCGGTCTCAAAAGTAGACGTGAAATCGGGACCGGATCCACCGTCACAATCACCATCAAGCCCGTTGCCACTGGTATCAGTAATTCCTGATGTCAAGATTACGGTATAGGCATGATTGTCGAGAAGACCGTCGGTGGGTGTAAAAATCACAGTTGCATTGCCATCGGCAAAAATGTATTCACCTGCCACATTACCGGAACTCCCGGCCAGTCTGAAGGAAGTTGATGTGACACTGCCGGGGAGAATCGGTTCTGTGAACTGGACCGTAACAGACGTTCCCACCGGTATATTTTCAGCGTTGTCCAGAGGAATTATGCTGAACACGCACGGTGGCGTCAGATCTTCTCCACCGGTAGTAAAATGCGCGGTGAACGGATCCAGAGGATTACCGGATTCCTGATCCAGGGGATTACCTGCGGGATCCGCCACATCAGATGTAACCGTCATGACGTATTGGGTATCTTCCGTGAGATCCGCTTCCGGACTCAGCATAGCACTGGAATAGCCGGGATTCACGGTAACAATGGCCGGAATATGGTTTTCCGGATCCATGACCGGCGCGATATAAAATGTTGCAGTGGTCACGGTAGCAGGATTTACCGGCCGTGAAAAATTCACATAAGCCACTGTGCTCGTACTGACACCGGTATCACTATTCTCGGGATATGACGACACCACATAGAGCCGGTCATAACCGGTGGAAAACGTGCTTGTAAATATTCCACCGGCAACACCATCACCGTCACCATCCAGTGCATTACCCAGAGCATCAGTCAGAACATCTGACAGGCGCACGGTATATACCTGATCATCAAGAAGATCCACTGAGAGGGTGAAAATCAAACTGTTTTCAGCCGGCCAATCCACTGTTCCATCGATGTTCCCCTGTGAACCGGACAGAGTAAAATAATCGCCCTGCCGGCTGTCGGGATCAATTGGTTTGGTAAAGTTCACGGAAATGGTCGGTCGTGTGGATACACCCTGAGCGCCGTTGGCCGGTGTAATCGAAGCCACCTGCGGGGCATTAGCGTCTGCTGCGCCGGTACTGAACCAACTGGAAAAACCGTCGGGATATCCACCGGGAATCTGATCCAGTGGTTTTCCGGCAAGGTCTTCCACTTTTGATGTGACATATACCGTGTAGATGGTGTTGGAATGGAGCGGTGAATCCGGGGTCAGCCTGGCTTCTCGCAGCGTTTCATAAACCTGTACGATACCATCTACTTTGTCTCCGCCTGAATCCACTACATAAAAGGAGCTTCCTGTTACTGAACTTTCACGGACCTGTTCAGAGAATCCAACCTCAATGACGCTGGTTGTAGGGACGTATGAGGCCGCTTCCGCCGGACGAACCCAGATTACGAACGGATTGCCGGACCCGGTGGTGAAAAGACTGTTAAAATCATCCACACCGGGACTGGTAAGATCGCCATCCAGTTCAATCCCGCGATAATCGGTAACATCTTCATCCACAACGATTTTATATCGTGTGGCTTCCCCAAGATTTTCATTATAGATAAACTCAACCCGGGTATAATCCGGTGAGAACCCGAATGTTCCGACAGGGTCCGGTGGGTCCGGAGACAACGGGCTGTAATCCACCTGAACTTTAAATGTTGTACTGGTGATGGTGTTGGGATCCACCGGCTGCGAAAACACAACTTCTATTTTTGTTACCGTGGATTCACCCATGGAATTGTGTTCCGGGGTCACAGATAATACGATGAACCCAAAATCATCATCACCAAACACACCGGTCCCCAGCGGACCGTCAATGGGTTCACCGGCGGAACCCGTCGGGCCATTGGGTCCTTTCTGAGGATTAGGATCCGTCACAGCAATGGAACCGAGACCGCCGGCATCATTTGCGATCCAGGCAAATGGACCCTCAAATGCAACATCATACGGCCCATCCACAGCCGGTTCACCATTCAAATCCACTTTACCGGCATCGCTGTAATGGGAAACAACTCCCGTATGAGGATCCACCTGAACCACGGTATTGGCAGCATTCCCGGCAGTACCCCGGTTTGCCACCAGCAGATTGCCGACACCGATTACACTACCGGCGCCAACGCCGTCATTATTCTGGTTTGAGACAAATTCAAGACCCCAGGGATAGTTCAATCCCGTAGCCAGAGTTGCCGCTCCGACACTGGTTACTGTGTACTCATCTTCAAAACCGTCTTCACTGTCCGGATCACAACCGGCCATGAATACCGGAACGACTGCCAGTAATACCATGAGAAAATAAACGGGTATTCTATTCATTATCAGCCTTCCCTTCAGGCAGATCATTGCCCGGGCTGTCGCCGGGTAAGTTCTTGGCTGAAATAGCCGCCTGTCATACCGTCAATAATTGCGGTGAGCTCATCCAGGCGGAGGGTGCGGTTCATTTTCTGTTGAACTCCCACGCGGGTGTCCAGAACCGCTTCCACCTGAAGCCGTCTGCGATCGAAATACAGTTTTGTCACATCGTTGAGAATATCCTGCCGGAGTTCCACCTGATCTTCTGTCTCTGCACTGACTCTCAGCATATCCGTGTTAAACATGTAATCCTGAAGATTCCACTTCATTTTCAACTCATAGTCCCAATCGCTGTCCGTATCGTGACCCCAAACCTCATCATCGGGACCAACCGTCACCGTACCGCCGGAGAGACTGATTGATTTTGATCGGGCGTAATCGGTATCATCATCGGTATCGTGTCCCACAGACACCTGGAATGATTCAGGAAGCAGTGCCTTTTTCTTTGCATTATCGCGCCATATTTTGAACATGAGCGGATCGATATGCGCATATTTAACAGCGGCTTTCTGAACCTCTTGGACATCCGGTTCATGAGCAAACAACTGCATCACTTCTTCCACTGATGGTTCCGGTGTGGGTGTCGGTAGCGGAACTGCCGTATATTTACTGATGGGTTTCATTCCCGAATTGTCATCCTCAGCCATATCCGAACCCGGTGACGGAGCCGCAGGACCCACGGTAATTTGATCTTTGAATGCCGTAAAGGTTTTTGCACCAATTCGGGGCACATTCATGATCGCCTCGATACTGCTGAACGGACCGTGTGTTTCCCGGTAATTAACGATAACCCGGGCCAGCCCTTCTCCGATATTGGGCAACTGCTGCAGTTCCGCCGCGGATGCCGTATTAATATTGATTTTAGCATGACAAAATGGAATACATGAAAAAATCAGAATCGTAACGATCAGTAAACTATGCATTCTTTTCATATCAAACTCCTTATTCATAAGTGCTCCCGGTTTCATGTATTCTTCCGGAAAAATAAAATCCGGTTAAAGCATCTATCTGTGCCTCTATCTGGTGGAGTTCAAGAGATTTTGTGATTTTTCTTCGACCCTCCGCCATGTGCTTAAATTCCTGTAAACCAATTATGTAATTAAAATACAATGTCCGGACGGTAATGATCAGTTCATGCCGCCTTTTCACTTCACGCCTGAGTTGTTTTCGTGCCATCAAATTGAGAAGCGGAGAAATAGTTGGTGACCATTTCAACATCAATTGAACACTGTAGTCTTCATCTTTATCTTCTTTCCAGGTCATATCATCAGGACCGATATAGATATTCTGCGAGGACAACGAAATGGTCCGGCTCCGGTAGTAATCCGTATCGGCATCAGTATCCATACTCATATCGAGTGAAATTTCCGGGTACCAGGGGGCCCGTCGTATTTTTCGAATTCGTAACTCATCCTCAGCAATTTTCAGCTGGGCATAATCCGTGGCGGTAGCCAGTACTTCTGAGAATGGGGGAAAATTAACCGGCAATTCACTGACAACCCGACCACTCTCTTTATACCGATTGGAAAAAAGAAATATCCCGGTTCCTGTTGCTGCCCAGAGTTGCCCGGAATCACCATCCGTACTTCGGACCATGCGAACATCTAACTCCATCAACCCGGTATTGATAAAACCACCGGTATCCGATTCGAAATACCACCGGAATACTCCGCGGTTGGTAGCCAGGTAGAGGGTGGTTCCTATCCGGGTAAAATCACGGATTTCAGCCCCGCCAAGAACCTGAGTTCCCAAGTATTCCCATTGGGTCAGGTCACGGCTGTAAAACACATTTTTCGTTGATACCAGACATAAGCCGAAGCTGGGACCTTCCATAACCCCGACAACAACATCTGATCGATTAACAAGAGGAGCGGACACACGATTAACGTGTCCTGAAGCATTTCCCTGATAAATGAATGTGCCGTCTGTAGCGACAAAACTCGACATTGCATCCGGAAATGCTGAAACAGCGGTATATGCCGAATTACCGGGCATTCCCTGAACCGGGTAAACCGTATCTCCGCGATTCTCGGATACATACAGACCACTATCCGTTGCCAGAATCAATTTATGATCGGGATCGGTAAATGCCAGAGACCGGATAGTCCTGGCCTTGCTGCTGAGTTGATTGGCGGCGAGACGCCATGACTGACCGCTATTGTCGGTACGATACAACCCCCGGGATGTAGCAATGTATGCGTAATCCGGGTGATCCACATCCCATATCAGATCGAATGTCTTATTCATCCAGCCCGATTTGACGGTGCTTAACTCCGAATCCCGGTCTTTCGGTTCCGATGGCGTGTACAGGCCGTGATCTTTCAACCGATCCATCAAGTCGTCGTCATCAAGATCGTCCAGTGACTCACCCTCTTCCAACACACCCTCCCGGAAAAGATCATCTTCGTCATAATCCTTTCGCGAAAATCCGGGGTCATCCCCCCGTTTATTCTCCCGAACCGGTAAAACACGTTTACGTCCCGGAATACGAAATACGGAATTCCAGGTCACTCCGCCATCTGTCGATTGATAGATAAAACTATCAGAAGCACACAGCAAAAGCCGGGTGTCGTGTGGTGAAACCGCCACCACCTGAATACTCAGATCCCACAATCCGTTTGATCGATCAAACCACGAAAAATCATCAGAACCACTTATCGAATGGGTACAGATGAGGAACCAAACCAGATAGATTGCGAAGCCTGCTGGATATTTGCAGTGATTTAAATATAAGAATTTCATGGCATTCCTGTAATTTTTCTTAATCGCACTGAGTATTTATATCAAAAACATCTGAGTTCAAGCAACTCAGATTTTTGCCAGATAACGCGGAATAAGATCTTTAAGCTGATCCGTGGAATCCACAGCCCTGGAGGATTCAAAAAGAAATGACTCGATTTCCCGAACACAGGTATCCAATACTTTAAGAACTGGTTCTTTAAGAAGTGTGAACTCTGAAAAATCCAGGAACAGCAACTGTTGATCACTGATCTTTTTCAAAGCAAGAATCACATACTCCGGGCCGACATCCGATTCAAGATCGTCCAGCACATCTACGAACGCGTTGAATTGTGTATGTGTGATATCCATGGCAGTTATGTAATCTCCTCCGCAATTTTTTCAATTGCCTGTCTGGCAATACCTCGATAATAGTTATAGCTGTTCACCAGTCGAGGAGCCGTACCCTCAAATTGTTCAATTTCACCGGGAAGCAACCCCATGCGATGGGCTGTACTCAGCAAACGATCCCGAAGCATTTCATCCCCTTCAGACAGGGAGAGATAGTAGATATCGTGGAAGGTCCGCATGAATTTGTAAGCCCGGCTTAATATTTTAAATTCCTGATCCAGCCTGGGTATGGCATCTCCAAGACTTTGGAGCGCTCTCCAGATGACAAGCTCACGCTGACCGACGCGAGCCTGACAGGCACAAACAATGGTCTGAATATCCCGCAACCCCCCGGGATCTTCCTTGACGTTGATGATACCATCCCGGCGCGGTTGTTTCATAACCTGTCTGGAATTCAATTCTGACAGCAATCCCTGAATAAATCGGCTCGGATCATTAAAAACATGTCGGGACAGAATATCGGACAGAATCTGGTTAAACGATTGGCTTCCCACAAGAATCCGGGATGTCAGAATCTGTGACCACTCAATAAAATCCGTCTCCCGGGGTTCAGACATGAATGCTTCCAGATCTGAAATGGGAATAACGTAACTGTTCAGGAGTTCTGCAAACCGGTGGTGAGGCATGACACCACGCCGGCTGAGTTCACGGTTGATTTCATTGACAATTTTTGCACCGTAATGAAGGAAATCAGGATCATTGCTTTTGCAGAGGATGAACATATCAATATCATTCTCAAAAGCTTCTTCCCGCGCATATCCACCGGAACATAAGATGGCAAACGGCTGATCATCATCATCCATAACACGGTAATTTACATCGGTGAGCTTTGATTCAACCTCCCATTGACTGGCACGATACAACCATCGGAAATAGCGCCTGAAAAATGAATTGTAGGTGTCATAGAAAAGGCGGAGATCCCCGAGATTTTTTGTTGCCAGAAGTCCGCATCGGCAAAAACTGTAATCATAGTATATCGCCAGTCGGGTTTTGAGATCCGCAGGATCGGCAGCATCCGAGAGTTCCGCCCAGAGCTGATCCGCAACATTATCCAGAATGGAATCACTATTGATGTGATTAACTATTTCCGGTTTGACCTGAACAACGCGACTGAATACACGCCGATAATTATTAGATGAAAAAGCCAGAACCTCGCAAATACTCAGAAACTTTTTCTTCAATGCATCTTCCACCCGCACGGTTCGACCCAGCGTGTGGGTCAGTCGACGCATCTGGATAAGATGATCGGGTTTCAGGACCAGGAGAAATTCTGTGAGTACCGATGGATGTGTGGTGATCAGGTTGATGATTGCACCCATTCTTCCGGGGTTTTTCTCGATAAGCTGCATGAGCCAATCCTGAAGATTATCCAGGTAAAATTGAATGTTATACTCACCCGTATGTTTCGAGAACAACACCGCGGTTGTAACCATGGAATCCATATCGAAAGAGAGGAGTCGGAGGAGCCTGTTAAACACGTACATCCGTTCCTGAGGATCCAGTTCCTCTAAACTTTCCATCATCCGGATAAGCATGGCGCCTTCATTTTCCGACAGCAGTTGAAGAATATCATCCCAATAGATCATGCCTCGGTATATCTTGAATAATTTCAGTATATTCAGTGCCAGATTATCAGACCATTTAGTCTGATAATCTTCAGGCGGTTCACCTTTAATAATCTGATTAAACACCGTGATACGCTTCAGATGCGCATTGACATTCTCAATTATCTTCTGCCCGAATTCCTTGAGACGATCCATCTCTTCGTAGTAGTGCGTAATAAGTCGCATCGCCGGGCGAACGGGTCCCAGACCGGGATAGCCCATGACAATAGCCACATTATCGAGATTATCCATGGAGACATCATCATCAAAATTGAAGTTGTCGTCCGTGGATACCATGAGTTGATACACATAGAAGAACATCTCGATGAAATTAAAAATGTCCTGCATACCGGCATATAATTCGCTGTGTTGAGGATCTTTGATCTGCAGAATATCAATAATATCCCGAGACCCGTGCTCATGAATCCCGTGAATCGTTTTCAACATGGCCATTGTGCTGTGAATCAATCGGAGACCATGATTCTTCGGGCTGATCCAACGTGAACTCATATCATACCGGACCAGATCCTGAACCTCACCCATCAATCCCCGCAAGAATCCCTCGTGGAGACGGATATTACCTTTATCGTAATAAAAATGGTCAACGATTTCCGTTTCCAGTTGAGAAATAAGATCCGAGTCACCACACAATCGTTCCGCCAGCAGTAACTCGCTGATCAGGATAAAATTATGAATACTCTTATCCAGGTAATCATTAAAATCATTGATGGTGGTCAGATACGTGCTTTCAGCAGCAAGTTCCGCCAGATAAAAATGCATCTTATTGCCGTATTTCAGGAATTCAGCCCCCAGTTGACTGGCCACTTGATTCCAGAACTCCCGATCAACATTTTCATCAATGAAAACGCCTACATCCAGATCGTCCTGATCCATAATCATACCAACGTTGCATAAAACAATGCCTTCCATAGATTCACTGCCTGAAAGCAATTGCACCAGTTCGCTTATATAACTGGAAATCAGGTTTTTCATCTGAAATCGCAATCGGGTAAGAATATGCCGGTAAACCTTGAGTCTGTCTTTGTAATTGGATGATTCCCGGCGAAGCCAGTCGATATTCAGGAAATGCAGTTGAAGTACCTGGAGGGCAAAGTAAGTTCCCAGAAATTTCCGTACTTCACCCGGATCCTTGGCCACAGACGCTACCAGCTCCATCTGTTTCTTATAATTATGGGACTTGCGCCAGAGATGAACCTTCCCTGTCATTCCCTTTTCATCCAGACGCTGTCTGAGAATCGGACCGCCGGTCTGAACAATTTTCAGGTACTTTCGGAAATGATTGGATAAGATTCCCAGGCCACTGGCTAGATCTTCATATGATTCAAGCATTTTTCACACTCACAGACGAAGGTTAGATACCAAGTCCCCCATCGACACCCATTACAGTGCCGGTGATATAGGCAGCATTTTCCCCCGCGAGAAAACTCACAGCGGAAGCAACATCTTCGGTGGATCCCGGTCGTCCTGCCGGAATCTTTTCCAGCCACATTTCCCTTGCTTTTTCCGGTATGGATTCTGTCATTTCCGTTTCAATAAATCCCGGCGCAACCGCGTTGACTGTGATGCCGTATCGAGCCAGTTCCAGTGCCAGGGTTTTTGTCAGGCCGATGACTCCGGCTTTTGAAGATGCATAATTTGCCTGACCGGCATTACCGCGGGCGGCCACACTGGAAATATTGACGATCCGCCCATGAGATGATTTCCGTAGCAGAGCTGCGCCGTACCGAGCACACAGAAATGAACCGGTGAGATTCACATCAATGACTTGCCGCCACTGTTCCGGGGTCATCCGTAAAAAAATATTATCCCGGGTAATACCGGCATTATTGACCAGAATATCCAATTGCTTCAAATCGGTTTTCAATGCTTTGAACATTGCTTCGACAGATGATGCCTCCGCAACATTACACGCATAACCCGTAATTCTATCATGGGTTTCCGATCCGCTGATCTCACGGCAGGCCTGCTTTACCATCTCATTATCAAGATCAACGATCACGACACAGGCACCCTGCTCAAAAAAATGACCGGCAATTTTTTTCCCGATTCCCCGGGCGGCACCCGTCACCAGTGCGACTTTTTTTTCGAAACTCATATTTCCTCCTGACATTAGCTGTTGTTTGATCAAGATTTCTTTTCACCATTCTATTTTAACTGAATTTCACTTTAGATTCATTGTGAATTTAAAGATCTTGAATATTAAGGGTTTCCCTGAAATTTTACCGTCACTTGACAGATGACAGGTCCGACATTATGTTACAGGAGTTTTAGTGGTATTGTGGATATTCTGAGGAGAACCAAATGATCATCATCGTTGCTCAAATACCGGAAGATGGACTGGATTTGGACATCACTTTGCCTGTGGATGATATTGATCTGAGTAATGTGAACGGTTCACTTGAAACTGATGTAGAATATAAGGGTTCCGTTCATAGATTCAGCACCGGGTGTATTGTTTCCGGAACAGTTCGGAGTGCATGGAAATTACCCTGTGCCCGTTGTCTGGAAACCTTTTCATTTCCGGTGAGTGAGGAGTTCAGGATTTTCCTGACCCGGGAACTCACAGAGGATGAAGATGAAGAGATCGATATGGATGTCAGTGAATTGCTCAGTGATGAAATTAACCTGATTCACATCTTAAGAGAACAATTAATTTTACAAATACCAATGAAACCGATATGTTCCCAATCGTGCCGTGGGTTGTGTTCCTCATGCGGAAATAATTTAAACAGTGAGGATTGCAACTGTGATACGACATCCATCGATCCACGGTTAAAGAAGTTAAAAGAATTGAAAGACTTGATGGATAAGTGAGGTAAAAGAAATGCCAGTACCGAAAAGACATACGACCCATTCAAAGAAAAGAATGCGGAGTGCCAACAAGCACGTTAAACGCCCTATTCTTGCAACATGCTCCCAATGTCAACAGCCGAAATTACCCCATCGTGTATGCGAGAATTGTGGTTATTACGGCGACAAAAAGGTTCTTCAAATCGAGGAATCCTAAACCGATTCAGCAATTCCCGAACAGGATACTGGAGCCATTGTGGAAGTAATTCTGGATACTTTGGGCTGTGAAGCCGGCCCGGAAATGGCGATCTCTGCCGGAATAACTGCCAGAGAGACGTTCCAGATTGATATCGCATTTTCCGGAATACCGGAACAGATTCAACAGTTTCTAAGTGCTAAACATGCCGATTTGGATCTATACCGGATTGTTCCGGCTCATCAGAAAATCGAGATGTCGGATCCGCCGTGGGCAGCGATCAAACAAAAAAACGATGCGTCCATCACGGTGGCCATGAAAGACCTGGCAGCAAACCGGTCCGACGCATTGGTCAGTGCCGGTCATACGGGAGCCACGGTCGTTACCGCCAAGAAATTTCTCGGCTGCCTGCCGGCCATTCGCCGTCCCGCCCTCTGCCAGGTCATGCCCACCGCATCCGGAAAACAATTCTTATTCATGGATGTCGGAGCTACCGTATCCACATCTGAGTCTGATTTTCATCGGTTTGCATTGATGGGCCATATCGCTGCCCGGCATTTTTTCGGAATGGAATCTCCCCGGATTGCTCTACTGAATATCGGTACCGAATCCCTGAAAGGGAACCGTGAGCTAAGAAAAGCATCGAATCTCCTGTCAAAATCGCCCATTAACTTTGTGGGCAATGTTGAGGGGGACAATTTATGGTTTGACTCAGCTGACGTCATTTTGACAAACGGAATCACAGGAAATATTTTATTGAAATCTTCCGAAGGATTAATCCGTGTATTTTTCAAGCAACTAAAAAAATTGCCGGGATCCGTTCTGAAGATATTTGAGCCGTTCAACCCGTCCAATTATGGAGGGGCGTTGCTCCTGGGCGTGAACGGAATTTGTGTCATCTGTCATGGCAGAGCTGATGAGTCGGCTCATTTACAAGCCATTAAACGGGCAATTTGGGCATCGCAACAGCAACTGCACCGATCCATGGCTGAGTATCTGGAATCGGTGGGACTGAATACACTACTTGAGTAGGGAGGAGAACTATCAATGAAAATTGCAATTTTATTTCCGGGACAGGGTTCACAGACGGCAGGTATGGGCCGTGATTTCTATGATACATATCCGGAAGCCCGTGAAATTTTCCAGAGGGCGGACCAGGCTCTGGGGTATTCAATTTCCCAGCTTTGTTTTGAGGGACCGCAGGAGAAACTCAATCTTACAGCCCACACCCAGCCATCCCTCCTGACCGTATCAGCGGCAATGGCAACCGTTCTTCGCAACAAACTGGACCTGGATGTGGCATATACCGCCGGACACAGTCTCGGTGAGTATACAGCGCTTTGGTATGCCGGCAGTCTCCCTTTCGAGACAGCGGTGACACTCGTCCGTAAACGAGGAGAAGCCATGCAGAAAGCCACACCGGAAGGTATGGGCAGTATGGCTGCCATTATGGGTCTCTCACCAGATGTGATCGATAAAATCTGTAGCACCGCTGCAGAGGATCAAGTACTGGAAGCCGCAAATTTTAACGGACCCGGTCAGATTGTCATCTCCGGACATCGTGAAGCTGTTGAAAGAGCTGTTGAATTGGCAAAAGAGCAGGGAGCTCGCCGAAGTATCGTTCTCCCGGTGAGTGCTCCATTCCATTGCGCACTGATGAAACCAGCCGCAGATCATATGGCTGCAGAACTGGCTGAAGCCCCGGTTTCAGAGCCGGTTATACCGGTTGTTAACAATGTGGATGCCATCTCAATCGACCCGAATCCCGATACCATCCGGAAATCTCTGGTTCGACAGGTGACCTCTTCTGTAAAATGGGAACAGAGTATTCGGTACATGGTTGAACAGGGTGTTTCTATTTTTCTGGAGGTTGGTGCTGGACGTGTTCTGACAAATCTTGTAAAAAGGATAAATCCAGCCAGTGAAAGATTCACGATTGGTGATCTCAATGGTTTGGAAAAGGTGATAGAAAAATTTAATACCGGACGTTAAGTTCGTGTTTGCGAAATTTTAGAGGAGACTAAAGATGGACATCAAAAAACGGGTAAACGAATTAGTTGCGGAACAGCTTGGTGTTGACCAGGCGGAAGTGACACCTGAAGCTTCCTTCACGGACGATCTTGGAGCGGATTCGCTGGATACGGTTGAGTTGGTCATGGCTTTTGAAGAAGAATTTGATGTTGAAATTCCGGATGAAGATGCTGAAAAAATGGTTGTTGTCAAAGACGCCGTTGACTATCTTACATCAAAATTAGCCGGCTGATTATCCCCAGCCATTATTTATTTTAAAAAATTCTCATCCTGTCTCCGCAGTTGATTTGTATGCTCAAATTCACGGGGATGATGAGGATTTTTTGTTTCAAAGTGTCAGGGAAAAAAGTGTGACCCCCGAACTCACTCATACCATCGTGACCATCCACCCGGAAGATACCGGTCGGGCCGGAAGTCTCCTTGGGCGATATCTGCAGCCCGGTGATATTGTGCCGCTTATCGGGTGTATGGGAGCCGGTAAAACCTGTTTTGTAAATGGTGTGGCTCGGGGACTCGGTGTTCCGGAAAGTGTTCCGGTAACAAGTCCCTCATTTACATTGATCAATCAGTATGATGGCCGTATTCCTGTTTTCCATATTGATCTTTACCGGCTGTCCGGAAATGATAGTCTGGATGATCTTGAGCTTGATGATATTTTTTCCGGCGGAGGAGTCTTACTCATGGAATGGCCACAGCTTGCACTCCCACGCCTCCCCCATGTCAACCTGGAAATCCAAATTGAATGGGATATGAAGGATGAGTGTACCCGGAGCATTACGTTCATAACACCGGAAGATCGGTTCATGCGGTATTTTGAGGAATTGAGAAAATGCTGATTCTGGGAATTGAATCCTCATGTGACGATACGTCTGTGGCCATTGTGGAAGATGGCAGGAAGGTACTTTCGAATATTGTCGCCAGTCAGGACGAATACCACCGTCGCTTCGGCGGCGTCGTACCTGAAATAGCCGCACGGAAGCACCTGGAACATATACTTCCAACAATTCACCATGCCATGGATCTTGCCGGGACACACTGGCAGGACATTGATGCCGTTGCAGTCACGCACCGACCCGGTCTGGTTGGCTCCCTGATTGTCGGCCTCACTGCTGCCAAATCGTTGGCGCTCACTTTCCAGAAACCCCTGATCGGTATTCACCATCTGGAAGCCCATGCCTATGCCAGTTGCTTTGCCGGCATGGCGTATGGAACACCACACATCGCACTCGTGGCATCCGGCGGCCACTCTTCACTCCTGAATATTCAGGCGGGTGAGATGCTGATGATCGGTCGGACCGTGGATGATGCCGCGGGAGAAGCATTTGATAAAATCGCTAAATTTATGGGGTTGGGATATCCCGGCGGACCGATCATTGACCGTCTGGCTGCTGAAGGGAACAGCGAAATCAAACGATTTCCACGGCCCATGATCAATCACGACAATTTCAATTTTAGTTTCTCCGGTTTAAAAACAGCCGTTATTTATTATCTGAACGCTCATCCCGACACCCCTCCCCGGGACGTGGCGGCAGCGTTCCAGGAAGCAGTCGTTGATGTCCTGATAACCAAAACCATTCGGGCCGCCCGGAAGTTTAAAATGAACACCGTATCAGTTGTGGGCGGTGTAGCCGCAAATTCAGGTTTGCGGCAAGAGTGTCTCCGGAGATGTTTAAATCATGATATTCAGGTTTTCATACCGGATATCCAGTATTGCACTGACAATGCCGCCATGGTGGCTGGTCTGGGTTACCAGAAAATGCTGCAAAATGATCTATCCGGGATGTCTCTGGAAGTTTTCCCTCAGGCAGGGCTGCAGATTATTTCTACTTGATCTGAATTCGTCAACTGTTGTTAACCGGCAGGTTTTCCGGCATTAACAATTGATCCTCCTTTGTTTATCGTTAGTTGACGCATTCACCATCGACATGAAGCAATCCCGGGATTGACGTTATGAGGTGATGTGAAACGGATCTCAAGTCAGCACAATTCCCGCTGAAACTCAAAAACCACCATATAATCAATAGCCTGCACTACTTATATTTCACATGGCACACGCTTTGCCAATGAGAGGGGTATTCATCTTTAACCGGGAGGTTATGTATGCGTCACTCAAACTCATTGACTCTAATTCTGCTGGTACTGATATCCAGTTCCATCCTGACCCTTGCAGGTAATCGACAGAAAAAAATAGATCTTAACTCGGCAACCCAGGCAGACCTGGAATCCATTCGGGGCATTGGTCCATCTTATGCTGCACGGATCATCCATGAGCGGGACCGCCGGGGTGGATTTCGGTCCGTTGACGATCTGCTGAAGGTTCGCGGAATCGGTCGGAAACTGCTGAAAAAAATGAAACCTTACATCACCGTAAAACCCCGGAAAACACAACGGGTGGTTCAATCATCACTCCACAATATACCTGAAATCAGACGATTAAAGCATTTCCCGGAGCAATCTCGATACTATCCCCGGATCAGCACGACCGGATGTGGCTTTCAACACCTGACCCATGAAAAATTGAAACACTTTATCCTTCCCGGACCGGTATTGCCTGAGTTCATGGGGAAACTCGCCCATTACCGATTCGATTATCGGAATCAGGACGTTTCCATCTGAAACTACTGACAGATTCTTACGGTTCAAGATCGACTCCGGAGCAACCCCTGTTTGCCACATTTCATGGAAAATGGTTTTAGCAATTGAATGAGATACGCGTCCGTCTTCTTCCGCCTGAATCAGTGCAGCCAAATTTGAGGCAGCCACGGGTTGTGCGGAATCTACCGATTTTGATTGATTCAGTAATCTTGCATATTCCACTGTCAGCCAATTTGCGAGGATTTCCGGAGATTTAACATCTTCAACACATGCATCAAACAGGTCTGCTAGAATAGGTGTCTGCACCAGGCGGGAACCAGCATCCCGAGATATTCCAAATGATGTAACCCATCGATTCATTCGATCCCCCGGCAGTTCGGGTTGACCTCGCCTGATACTGTCAACCCATTCACTCTCAACGGTATACGGCGGGAGATCCGGATCGGGGATGAATCTGTAATCAATAATATCTTCTTTTGACCGCAGGGAGCGGGTTTCACCGGAATCCGGGATAAATCGACGCGTTTCCCGGATCACCTCACCACCGGATTCATAGCAGTCAATCTGGCGTCTGATTTCGTAGACCAGCGCTTGTTCCAGGAAGCGGAATGAATTGAGATTTTTAATTTCCACTCGGGGTCTCAATTTGTGTTCATGAGACTTTCGAACAGATACATTCACGTCGAAACGCATATTGCCTTGAGCCATCACACCTTGGCAAACCCCCAGGTAGATCAAAAGATGATGATACGTCCGGGCAAACAGCCGGGCATCTGCAGCACTGTTAAAATCCGGAGCTGTGACCACTTCAAGGAGCGGGATCGAGCACCGGTTCAGATCGATAGTAGATCTGCCGCCATCATTGATTGTACCGTGATGACTCAATTTTCCAGCATCTTCTTCCAGGTGGATCTGCAAAATCCGAATCTTCCGGATCGCATCTTTCGATTGAAATTCCATGATCCCGTTCCGGGCAACAGGATGATGGAGCATACTGATCTGATAACCTTTGGGCAGATCCGGATAAAAATAATGCTTTCTCACAAATTCCCAGGTTGTGCTGATTTCCATGTTTAAAGCCAATCCCACCTGAACAGCCATCGTTGCCGCCTGGGGATTCAAGACCGGAAGTGCGCCGGGGAGGCCGGCACATGTGGGACAGATATGAGTATTGGACGCAGCGTTAGATTTAATCCCGCACCGACAGAACAGTTTCCGCTCCGTCTGCAACTGTGCATGAATTTCCAGGCCGATCACCGGCTGGTATGCCGTCATCGCCCGAATCCTTCCATTACGGCGGCTGCATTAAACAGCATCTCTTCCCCGAACCGCTTACAGATCAGCTGGATTCCCACCGGCAGATCGCCCTCTGGTACACCCCATGGAATCGAGATTGCGGGATACCCACCCAGATTTGCTGACACTGTAAATATATCGCATTGATACATGGTAAGTGGATCGTTGGTTTTTTCACCGGGTCTGAATGGAGGAATCGGACAAGTCGGACAGACCATAAAATCGATCTGGCTGAATAGATCGTCCATTTTTCTTGTGAACCCACGGCGAAGTTTTATGGCAGTACCGTAATGAGTCTCAAAATTCCCGCATGACAGCGCATACGTTCCCAGAAATATGCGTCGTTTCACTTCCTTGCCCAGCATATGAGAGCGGGTCATCCTGTAAAGTTTTTCCAGTGATTCCGATCCCCGGTGACGTGTTCCGTAATGGATACCATCATATCGGGCCAGATTGGAACAGGCTTCCGCAGAAGCGATCAGGTAATACATGGGTAAAATCACATCTGAAAACGGTAATTGTATTCTTTTTACAACCGCACCGGCATTCTCTAGACCGGCGATGGCGTCATCCATTGCTGTCGCCACTTCCGGGGCCAGTAACTCCGGAATATCAAAATATCCGATTTTGGCACCTTGTAGTGTCGCATCAGCCAATATCTTAAATTTTGTCCGTTCTTCATGAGAAGTGGCGTCCATGGGATCATGCTGAGCAATGTTTGCCATCACCCGGACGGTGTCGGTGATATGACGTGTCATGGGACCAATCTGATCCATTGAAGATGCGTAAGCCACCAATCCCCGGCGGGAGACAGTTCCGTAAGTGGGTTTCAGGCCGGTGATTCCGCAAAATGATGCCGGTAACCGAATGGAACCACCTGTATCGGATCCCAAACCGATATCAGCATATCCCGCTGCCACTGCCGCCGCTGTACCCCCACTGGATCCACCAGCAAGAACCGTCGGATTTATCGGATTCCTGACGTGACCAAACCGGGAATTTTCTGTGGATGACCCCATACCGAATTCATCCATATTTGTTTTGCCGATGATAACTGCACCCCGGCTTTCAAGGTGAGTTACCGCTGTGGCTGTGTAGGGGGCCTGGTAATTCTCAAGGATCCGGGATGCACAGGTCGTCAGCGTATCCTGCACCAGAATATTGTCCTTAACGACGACGGTAACTCCGGCCAGAGCAGGAAACGATCCCCGGGCAATCCGGCGGTCTACTTCCCGGGCCTTCTGCATCGCACGATCGGTGAGTAAGGTAATGAAACAATTAAACGGATCATCAGCCGCAACGGCAAGTTTTTCACTGACGACAGATTCAACCGATTCCCCGGATCGAATACGATCGTTCGTATCCTGAATGACGGATCTCAGCATCCATCGGCTCCATCAATAACACCGGGAATCTCTATTTCACCATTACGTATCACCGGAATTTCTCGAATTATTCGATCCCGAACGGCATCTTCCGGTTCAGGGAGCGATCGTTGCTTCGGCAGGGATTTATGGCATGAACCAGTTTCTGCCGATTCAATTTCAATGTATTTCTGTATGGCCTGGAAATATACCAGGATTTTCTCCAGATCCGCGTGGGACGCATCTAAGTCCGGATCATTTGCATCCAGTCGCGCTAATTTCGCTATTTTTTCAAAATCTCCAATCATCAGTTCAGCTTGATCAGGCGACATACGCCCAGCATAAGTTTTCGCTTACCTGCACGATCAAAACTGATAGTAATTTTGGTCGAAGGACCCGTTCCATCACATCGAATCACCGTGCCGTTCCCCAGTTTATGATGCCGCACCCGTTCACCGGGTTTGAAATCTGCGGAGGATGTGGGGTGGGAGATACTTACAGCCGGCACATCAGTGAATGGTGGGATCTGTTGTTGCCCGACGGTGGAGACGGCAGCCACTGTCATATTTTGAACATCCAACATCTCCTCAGGAATTTCGCGGATAAACCGGGAAGGCCGGGAATGCCGAATTTTCCCATGGAGTCTTCGTTCATTTCCGGCGCAGAGATAGAGCCGTTCCTTTGCCCGGGTCATCCCCACATATAACAGCCGCCGCTCCTCTTCCAGTTCCTGCAGCTTCATTTCCTCTTTGTCCCGGTAGTATGGACACATTCCCTCTTCCAGTCCGGAAACAAACACTACAGGAAATTCCAGACCTTTTGCATTATGCAGCGTCAGGAGTGAAACATAATCCCGATCAACGCTCTCATTACCGGAAACACCTGATTCCGACTGACTGTCATGAAGGGAAAGGTAGTCGGCAAATTCTTTGATATCACCGCCGATCCGTTCCTGATAATCAGCCACCATGTTTTCAAATTCCTGAATAATTTCCAGTGAAACCACAGATTCAGGCGTATCCTGACTCTCATACATTTCCGGATACTCTGTCAATTCCAGCAATTTCTTAAAAAATTTTGTGAGATTTTCTGATCGTGAAATGCGGATGAGATTTTGAATGATTAATTTAAATCCGGAGACGCGTTCTTGTTTAAATCCCTGGAGAATATCCGTTTCTTCGATCATTTCGATGGCAGAGAACAGGTCTTTATTCAGGGATTCCGCATACTCTTCCAGGCGTTGTACTGTAGTTCTGCCGATCCCACGTTTCGGTACATTGATGATTCGACGGCATGCTCCGGAGTCAAATGGGTTCAGGATCAGCCGTATATACGCCAGCAGATCTTTAATCTCCTTACGCTTAAAAAAACCCACATTCCCCATGACTTTATGGGGAAGTTGTGCGCTGAGCATTTCTTCCTCAAACACCCGCGATTGGGCATTGATCCGGTAAAACACGGCAAAATCAATAAACGACCGACCCTCCTCACCTTTCATCCGTTTAATTTCACGGATGATATACCGGGCTTCCGCCCGTTCATCCAGGACTCGGGCAATTGTCGGTTTATCCCCCCCTTTCCGATCCGTCCACAGTTTTTTCTCCATGCGTTTTGAATTCTTTTTCATGAGTGCCGAAGCGGCTGACAGGATGGCCTGGGAAGATCGGTAGTTTTGTTCCAGTTTGATGATCCGCGCACCCGGAAAATCTTTGGAAAAATTCAAAATATTAGCGATTTCCGCACCTCGCCACCGATAGATGGACTGATCATCGTCCCCCACCACCATGATATTGCGATAACGGTCAGCCAGGAGTTGCACAAACTGGTATTGGGCTGAATTTGTATCCTGATACTCATCCACCATGATATAGCGAAACCGATCCTGATACCGGGAGGTAATTTCCGGTGAATCTTTTAAAAGATTCACCGTTTTGATCAAAAGATCATCAAAATCCAGTGAATAATCAGCAGCCAGATCTTTCTCATATTGAGCGTAAATTTTTGCAACCTGTTTCTGGAAGATATTAAAACCGGCATTCTCATTGTAATCATCCGGACTCATAAACGCATTTTTAGCCCGACTGACACTATCCAATACCGCGCGGGGAATCATATTTGCAGCGTTAAACCCCGCCGCAGTTATGGCACGTTTGATACGAACAATCTGCTCAGAATCATCTATAATGGTAAAACTCTCAATTAAACCCACGTGTTTGCATTCCCGCCGCAGCAACCGGGCACAGATGGAATGAAATGTTCCAATGGTGAGACCGGCGGGAAAACCCAGCATGGCATTGATTCTCTCCTTCATCTCATTGGCGGCCTTATTTGTGAATGTCACAGCCAGAATATGACGCGGCGGAATATTGTGATGCCGGATAAGATGCACGATGCGATTGACAATCACGCGGGTTTTACCACTCCCTGCACCGGCGAGAATTAAAAGAGGACCATCCAGATGATTAACGGCGTTTTCCTGTTGAGGATTGAGTTTGATCAATGTTGTTTCCTCGAATTTTCAATGGATCCGGCTTTAAGAGGATCCGGGTATAAAGTCTATTAGAATGGTGTATGATGCCGGGTTGGACGTGTCCGGGTCAGACCGGTTGATTACCCTTAAACCAGCGATCGATAAATTTTCTGAGCGCACCAGGTCCTGAATCGCTGTCAGGAAATGCATCCAGAGGCGGTGAAGATGGTTCCCCACCGGTATATGCTCTTGTGTCACAAATAATAACGGTAACATTGTCAGGCGCGCCCCTGTCAAGCGTACTCTGGATCAGGCGACGGCAACTCTCTTCAGGATCCCCGGGATTGGAACAGACCAGTTCCAGGGATTCTCCATCTGTCAGAACCCCACTCAATCCATCCGAACACAACAGAAACAGATCATTATTACCCAGGGGAATAACACTTGTGTCCACTTCCACGTCCGGTGCGCCGCCCAGAGCCCGGGTGATGACATTTTTCAATGGATATCGTTCAACTTCTTCCGGTGTAATCCGTTCCTGATCGATTAACTCCTGCAACCGGGAATGATCCTTGGTCAATTGCACGATTTCCTCATCCTGTATTCGATAAATCCGGGAATCACCCACGTGGGCCAGCACGGCGTGACCGTGAGTGATTTTCAACAGAACAACAGTCGTGCCCATCCCATGGAAATCCATGGATTCGTTAGCCTTCTGAAAAATACTCCGATTGGCGTGCTGAACAGCCTTCCCACAACGCTCTTCTTCCCGCTTCAAAGCCTTGTTTTCCGGTAAATCCCCAACATCCTCAGTATCAATCTCATCAATATACTGACGGATAAATTCCAAAGCCATCTTACTGGCCAGATCACCCGCTTTATGTCCACCCATACCATCGGCAACAATATAGAGCTGGTTATCCGGGTCCAGAAAAAAGGCATCCTGGTTCATGCTGCGTTTGCAGCCAACATCAGTTAAACCAGCTGCCCTCATTGACTACCTCCCATCATCGGATTCATTTTCACTCCCAGACCGTAGTATACCAATTTGTTTTAATTTTTTAAATAGTCCTTGCCGGGAAATTCCCAGGATAGCGGCCGATCGGGAAACATTGTCATCACAATAGTACATCACCCTTTGAATATATGCATATTCTGCGGTGCTTGCAACTTCTGCCAGGGTTTTACTCGGACGGTGATCGTGATGGTGGATCATCCTTCCAACAAGTGACTCATCAATCACCAAATCGCCATCGACCAAATTCACACATGCTTCTATCACATTTTGAAGCTCCCGAATATTGCCTGGCCACGCATATGTCATCAACCGCTTCACAGCGTTTTCGGTGATCCGAACACCACTTCGCTGGAGTTTTGCACTCATGGAACATAAAAAACTATCCACCAGAAGGGGAATATCCTCGGATCGATCCCTTAATGGCGGTGTCTCCACGGAAAGGACCATGAGTCGGTAATAGAGATCTTCCCGGAACCGTCCACTGCGCACCTCAACTGCCAAATTACGGTGTGTGGCTGAAACAATCCGGACATCGATATCCCGGTCCTGATCAGATCCCAGAGGTCGGATTTTTCTTTCCTGGAGAGCACGCAGGAGCTTAATCTGAATACCCGGGGAAATTTCACCAATCTCATCCAGGAAAAGCGTACCCCCGGCAGCTGCCAGAAACACACCCTGCCGGGATTGGATTGCCCCGGTAAATGCACCTCGCACATGCCCGAACAACTCACTTTCAATGAGTGTTTCCGAGGCGGCTGCACAATGATATGCCACAAATGGTTTCATCCGACGGGATCCTGAAAAATGGATGGATCGTGCCACCAGTTCTTTGCCGGTCCCGGTTTCACCCGTGATATGGATAGTGGATGGCGAATCAGTGATGCGGTGAATATAATCCCTGATTTTTCCCATGACCGGACTCTCACCGATCATGTCTCCCGCTGCAGTTCGCGTCTTTGATAATGGTCGGATACGACCTGATACCTTTTCTTTTTGGGATCTGTTGAGGAGATATTCAAGCACAAACGATGTCGTCTGGATGATCACATCGATATCAGAGGGCAGATTTTCCGGAATTTTATTGAATTCACCATCCCGTAACCGAAGTATGAGACCGCACTGAAATCCCGGCCGATGATGCAGCCGCACAATCAATCCTTTCTGGATATCAAATCCGGAAACGTCTGGGCTGCGTCTGAGTTTTTCCAGGGAACGATGCACGCGTTTCTGTGTGGGAAACGGCAGTTTATCTCCCCATGTCAGCACGGTTTTACCTGCTGTTTCGTCCACTCGGATGATTTCACCGGTATCAATTCCCGCCCGCACCCGGAATATTCCCCCAAGAATGGCGGACAATTCCTGGAGGGAAGCGGCATTTTGAATTTGAATAATGTCATTGAGCAGATCCCCTGATGCTCCGGCTGTTCCCGGAGATGCCATCAGGGTCTCCGTCAGCCGCTCACCCAGCGCCCGCCGCGCACGCTCATACCGTACCTGATCCCCGATACGAATCGCCAGATCCCGGGATTGAAGCATCTCGTAAACACAAAATACGGCTGTTTCATCTTGATCGGCACAATTTCCAAGGGCATGAAAATAGAGCAGATCCATCACCTGACTGCGGCATTGGGGCATAATGAGATGCTGTAGATGCGCCTCAAATGTAATGGGAATCAAAAATGATTCCTGGCCTAAATTCAGGTTCGGGAGCAGGAAAAATAACGAGATCAGTCGAGGGTCACCCCAATATTCTGCGGATTCCCACAAATTCCTGAGCTTGGAGCAACCGGGATGACCGGTATCAAAGTTCAAGAGCATGCGAAGAAGAGATGGTAACGGATTTGCCGGATATCCTCTCCAGTAATCAGTCAGTACCACTTCGATCCGGTCTAATAAAACCGGTAATCCATCAGCATATTGGGGGGG
>SWBY01010192.1_pt1:40000-70089 | contig 70089 bp, 60 predicted proteins | sample 4693071 | NCBI WGS metagenome assembly SWBY01 (sample SAMN10267273, study PRJNA491770) | bioreactor metagenome | isolation source: DHS bioreactor inoculated with marine methane seep sediment | place: Japan: Omine Ridge, Nankai Trough | collected 2006-05-06 | reverse complement strand
TTGTCGTTACGGGGCATACCGTAGGGGAAGCGGGCCTTGTCATCCTCCAATCGGTCTTTCTGAATGGCATCGACATTGAAGGGGGGATTGGCCATCACATAGTCAAACTGGCCAGCACAGTGGTGGATGTCATCGTAGTAGGAGTTGGCCTGTTTGATATCACCTTGCAGGCCATGTACGGCCAGATTCATCTTGGCCAGCCGCACGGTATCTTCTGTCTTCTCTTGTCCAAAGATGGAGAGTTCATCACCCGGTACTTTTTGATGCTCTTCTACAAAGTTGGCGCTCTGGATGAACATGCCACCTGAACCACAGGCGGGGTCGAACACCTTGCCGTGGTAGGGTTCGATGATCTCTGCAATGAGGCGCACCAGGGTGCTGGGGGTGAAAAACTCACCACCACCCTGGCCTTCTGTCTTGGCAAACTCATTGAGGAAGTATTCGTAGATACGCCCGAAGACATCACTACCGATATCAAAGCGGATATTGGAGAAGTTCTTCAGCAGATCGACCAGGATGCTGTTTTCAAAACGGGTGAAGGTTTTGGGCAGGGCATCTTTGATTGCTTCGTTCTCTGCCTCCAGTGCTTTCATCGCGTCGTTGATGGCTTGGCCCAGATCTTCATCCTCTGGCAACTGGAGCAGATTGGAGAAGAGGGCATCGTCAGGCACATACATCGCCCCTTCCGCCTGGATGCGGGACTTGATATCAGAACCGCCCCTACGACGAGAGGATTGTTTGGCTTTCAGCCTGGCTTTGGCCAGCTCGAAGCGATATTCAGCATATCTGAGGAAGATGAGACCCAGCACAGGTCTTGAATACTCTTGGGCAGTTAATCCCGAATTGGCGCGCAGACTGTCCGCTGCGGCCCAGAGACGTTTTTCCAGTTCTTGTATGTTTTTGAAGTCTGACATTCTATTTTACAACCTAGCAATTGCACCCGTGATTTCACCGAACACTTCCACCAGCGAAAAATCAATCTCCCCGGATAACACTGAGTTAAGCGGACGGAGCTCCGCTTCTGCGCAAAATAAAGGGGGCAAATTTATTTATTCAATCCTGTCCATCTTCTAATAGAATAAAAAATAAAATGGTGGATGTCCCAGTTTATCCATGTCCCAGTTTATCCACAGTTTATCCAGACCGCTTCCATCAATTACTCATCAATTAAACCCACACCCATTTTCTCATGTATTTTCAATAACCTACATAAAGCAACCAGCGTAAGCCAGATGCGCTGTCAATTACCCATCAATCAAAACTCAAGCCCAGTAAGGCACATATTTCATCAGCTTGCGGGCCGCATCCTCCGCTGCCGGCCAAGGTAGCGGCTATAGACGTGGCGTAGAAACACCAGGCCCATGACAGGCAAGAAGTATTCATTGCTGGCGTAGTTGGAGTTGGCGCGCAGGGTATCTGCGGCGGTCCAGAGACGTTTTTCGATGGCTTCGATGTGTTCAAGTTGCGGCATGCAGACTTCTTCTCGTTATGGGGTTCGTGGTTGGTTCCGGAGGCAGATTGCTTGAATCACATCATTTCTCCCACAGGCAGCGGATCGGCACTGCATACAGATCATCACCGAAGGAGGCCATGGTCTCACCATCGTATAGCACTACGCCACCTGCGAATCGCTTCCCTGTCGCCTGCCTGAGCTTGCGCAGCCCGCGGAAGTCCGAGGCCGTTACCGTGGCCGCAGCCTTGACTTCGACGCCCGCCACCCGTTGCCCCACCGTTTCCAGCACTATGTCTACCTCCACACCGTCCTTGTCACGGAAGTGATAGAAGGTGACATTTTCTTCCTGCCAACTCGCCTGACGGCGCAATTCCTGAAAAACGAAGGTCTCCAGCAACTGACCCAGCAGTTCACGATCTGCCTGTAGCGCCGCTGCGTCTACCCCAAGCAAGGCGCAGGCAAGGCCGGTATCACCCAGGTGCAGTTTCGGTGTCTTGATCAGGCGACGCAAGCGATTGCTATGCCAGGGTGGTAACTCATCCAGCAGGAATACCCGCGTCAGTAGTGTAATGTAATCGCGGATTGTCGGCCGGCTTAGCTGGAATGGCGCCGCCAGATCGGTCACGTTGAGCAGCCGGGCTGTTTGTCCGGCTGCCAGCATCAGCAGGCGTGGCAGTGCATCCAGCAAACGGATGCGCGCCAGATCCCGCACGTCGCGTTGCACCAGTGTTTCGATGTAATCCCGGTACCATACCGCCCGCCGCCGGGGCGCCCCACGCGCAAGTGCCGCCGGGTAGCCTCCGGCAACGATCCGTTTGGGTAGTTCGTCCTGCAGACGTGGCCATGTTCCAATTTTAAATCCTGCCCCGAATAGACTGACCAGAAAATCGGGCGGCCTCTCAACCAGTTCCGCCTGCGCCAACGGATGCAGCCGCAGGATCTCTATTCGACCGGCGAGCGAATCAGCAAGCTTTGGCACCAACAGTACATTGGCGGAACCGGTGAGCATGAAGCGGCCTGGTGTACGGCTGCGATCCACAGCAGTTTTGAGGGCGGTAAACAGGTCAGGGACCCTCTGCACCTCATCAAGAATAGTCCGCTCCGGCAGGTCCCCGACAAAACCGACTGGGTCTGCCTGGGCGGCGGCGAGCACCACCACATCATCAAAGCTGAAGTACGCATACCCCCTCGCCTCACCCACCATTTGCGCCAGGGTTGTCTTGCCGCACTGGCGCGGCCCATGGATCAAAACGACAGGAGTATCGGCCAGCGCCTCATTGATGCGCGACTCTACCAAACGGGGGTGGATTTCTGGATTGGCCATAGCGGCTAATCGTAACCTTTCACATCGGCTAATTGCAAGTTTCTAGCTCGGCCAATTGAAAGCCTATGGCTTCCCGTTGGTCACGAACCGCCGGTCCGGGATGCCGTAGTGGTCATTGGAACGGGCTACCACATTCTGGCGATTGGCCTTGCGGGCCCACCAGCGAATTGAGGCCATGCAATTCTTGATCGTTCCCACGGTGATGCCCAGGCTTAACCAATGTTTGGTCAGCGCCTCAACATGCTTTGGCTTCAGTGATTCCGCCCGCATGCCTCGATAACCAAGATCATGCAGCTGGTTTGCAATCAGCGTCAGGTCCCGCTCTCTGCGCACCTGGGTGGCATCATTTTCTTGATGACTGATTCTTTAAATTCCTCTGAATACCTTTTTTGCATTTCTTCAACTCGCTTCGCCCCTCAATATTTTATTCTCAACTGGGGCGAAAGGTATCCTGACACATAGGGAGTGTCAGCAAGCTTGGTTTCCAGTGTTTGGGATAGGTGTTTTATTACATCTCTTCATACGGCAAGCCGAATCGCAGACATGAATTCTCCTGAAAAGCCTCACATATTGGGTCAGGCTTTCATCACCAATTGCTAGATAAAGCAGAAGTACATCCAGATATCCATCCTGTTTTGGTCTTCCTTAGCCACTGGTCCACAAACGCTAACTAAGACCACCGGCGATCATACGAGTAAGGCCAGGCTCACTAACACAATCGCTTCTAGTAGTTCGCAAAGGGCGCCAGCGGCATCACCGGTAATACCACCGAGGCGTTGGATAAAGGCATATCTAAGCAGGCCGAAGCAGGCACAGGCTAGTGAAAGCGGCAACAGCGCATCCCAACCGAGAAAGAGAAAACAGAAGAGCCCTGCCGCCAGGAGTACCTGAGAGGATTGTTGTATCGGCAAGTTGGCTGCCTGAACAGACCCCAGACCCTGGGGGCGCACATAGGGTATATATTGCAGTGCAGCTATCAGGCCAGCTCGACTGATCATTGGGACCAACAGCAGTGCAGCCCATAAGTCATTGGCCACTAGGGTGTCGATGGCCGCGAATTTCACCAGCAGAAGCAGTACAACGGCAGTAACCCCAAGTGGGCCACTGCTAGGGTCTTTCATGATCTCCAAGGTGCGTTCGCGATCCCCTTGGCCGCCAACCCAGGCATCGGCAAGATCGGCTAGGCCATCGATGTGCAAAGCCCCGGTTAAAGCTACCCAAACCAGCAAGATGAGGGCCGCCTGTAATAGACTGCTGGCACCTTGTGTCAGCCAGTAAATAATACAAAGCAACAGGCCTATAATCAGTCCCACTAGGGGGTAGTAGAGCACAGACTGCCCCTGAGTCTGATCATCTGGTGTATCCGGGGGCGATGGCACCGGCAGGCGCGTTAAGAACTGCAGGGCAAGGAAGAGAGGTTTCAACACCTAGTTCACCTCGTGTCCTTTGAGGCTCGCACAGTGGGAGGCGAGACGTGGCATGCTGTCATTGACCAAAATACGGCTGATGCATGCGTACGGAATATCTATGCGGAACAGGTGGCTGAGGGGGATGCCCAATACCTGCCCAATAATCATGCGATTTACCCCGCCGTGTGCTACCAACAGCAGATGTTTCCCCTGATGATGGGCCATCAGACCCTGCCAGGCGGCATCTACTCGCGCCTGGAATGCAATCATCGGCTCGGCATCTGGTGGGGGAAAGTTGACTGGATCTGACCAGAAACGTCCTACCGCATCAGGATCCTCTTGGTATAGTTCGTCGGGCTTACGCCCTTCCCAGGCACCAAAGCCAATCTCCTTCAAACCTTCCTCTACCACCAGCGGCAGTCCATGGCGTTGTCCCAGCTTTTTAGCAAACTCACAACAACGCAACAGCGGGGAGGTGATGATAAGTTCCCAAGGAGATCTATCGCCGATGGCTTGTCGCATCTGCTTCCAACCCATCTCACTCAAAGGATCATCCTGCCAGCCACGAAATAGGGTGCCTCCTGCAGGTTCGCCGTGACGGATCAGGTCTATGGTGGTGGTATCTTGTGGTCGGATCATCCCTCAGAGACACCCGCATCGGCAAAGGTGGCCATGCCGTTATGCAGATCACAGGCGAGTCTCAATATTGGCACAGCAGTAGCTGCCCCACTGCCCTCACCCAGACGCATGCCTAAGTCTAGTAATGGCTCTGCCACCAGGACTTTAAGGATTGCCTTGTGGCCTGGCTCTGCTGAGTTGTGAGAGAAGAAGAACCATTCACCCACACTTGGCTGATGTCTCACGGCTACCAAAGCTGCCGCTGAAGTGATGAATCCATCTACCATCACTGGCAGACCCTGCTGGGCACAGGTGAGGTAGGCACCGACTAGTGCTGCGATCTCAAATCCACCCACACAGCGCAGAGCTTCCAGTGGAGTTTCATATAAGCCGGTGTAGCGTGATAGTGCCTCTGCAATTACCTTAGCCTTATGCGATACACCTTCGGCATTAAGCCCTGTTCCTGGGCCAGCAAGTTCCTCTGGATCGGCCCGTAGCAAGGCACAGCTGATGGCAGCGGCGGCAGTAGTATTGGCGATACCCATATCACCACCGATAAATAGCTGGGCACCGGATTCGATGGTCCGCAGGGCCGAAGCGCGTCCAGCATTTAGTGCCTGTTCTAGCTGGGTCTGAGTCATGGCATCCTGTTGAGAGAAGTCGGAGGTGCCATGGCCGACATGATCATTGATCACACCGGGCAGTTCCACCGGTCCATTGACGGTACCGACATCCACCACCTCAAGATTGGCGCCAAGGCTGCGGGCCAAGACACTGATCGCGGCGCCACCGGCGGCAAAATTCGCCACCATCTGCCCCGTCACATCTTGTGGAAAGGCAGAGACACCGGCATTTGCGATACCGTGGTCGGCAGCAAATACGGTGATTCCGATGTTGTTAAGTTGTGGGTCAGGTCTATCCTGCATACCTGCCAAAGTGATGGCGCAGGCTTCAAGACGCCCTAGTGAACCTGGGGGTTTGGTCAGCTGACCCTGGCGCTCTCGCGCCTGTTCAAATGCGGTAAATGATGGCTGTTTTGCCGGCTCGTCCAACCAATCAACACTCATATCTTGTCACCTTTCAGTACTTGGGGCAGGCCTGCCACCATTAATATAACCCGATCACATTCAGACGCAACCGCCTGGTGCAACCAGCCCGACTCATCCTGAAACTGCCGAGAGATCTCCCCCAGGGGTACTATGCCCATACCTACCTCGTTACTAACCATGATGATCCGCCCAGGTAGCTGCGGAAGCAACTTCAGCAATGCATCACGCTCATTTATTAAAAGATCTTTATCCTTGTGCAGTAACAGATTGGTAAGCCAGAGGGTTAGGCAATCCACCAGGATAAACTGCTCTTCGTTTGCATGCTGTTGCAGTGCATTGGCTAGATACAAGGGTTCCTCAACTAGGTCCCACCCTGCTGGTCGACGTTCGCGATGGTGGTGGATGCGCTCGGCCATCTCTGTATCTTCAGCTGAAGCGGTGGCCAGGTAGAGTACCGGCTGGCCGCTCTCGTCCGCCAATCGCTCAGCCAAGCTGCTCTTGCCTGATCGCGCTCCACCCAGAATTAGTTCTTTCATATTTCGTTTTATATTGAGAAAACAGATGTGCAATTATGGAGATTAGATCGGTTGAGGTAAACCTTAAGCCTCCCGGTACAGAAAATATTTTACTTAATTCATCTTCAGAGGGTAAGATCGTCCCGTCGTTTCAGGTGCCCCCACAAGGGGGAGAATCGGGAAAGCGGTTTGAGTCCGCTACGTGCCCAACGCTGTATTGGTGATCATCTGTAGCAGTTTTGTTCAGTAGAGCAGGACCGACCACTGACCGAGAGGTTGGGAAGGTGTACAGATGAGATGACCCTAAGTCAGAAGACCGGCCTGGAACATATAACACGAGACGTGCTGGTCGAGCGTTTTTGGGTTTTCCAACCAAGGGGAATATAAAATGGAAAATCAATCTCTTGAAATCCAGGCAGATAATTTTTTTACCGAAGACGAACGTGCTGCCGTCTACAAAAGCATCTTCACCCGTCGCGATGTCCGCGGCCAGTTTAAACCAGATCCGGTTCCCGATGATGTACTCGCCAGAGTGCTTACCGCTGCCCACCATGCCCCCTCGGTGGGGTTCATGCAGCCGTGGAACTTTCTGCTCATTCAGTCCAAAGAGGCCAAACAGAAAATCCATGATCTGTTTGTTAAGGCAAATGCAGAAGCGGCTGCAATGTTCGGGGGTGAGAAGCGCGATATCTATACCAAACTGAAACTGGAAGGAATCCTCTCTTCTCCAATAAACCTGTGCATCACATGTGATCGTACGCGCAGTGGACCGGTGGTGATCGGTCGGACCCATGATCTGGATATGGATCTCTACAGTAGTGTATGTGCTGCCCAGAATCTCTGGTTGGCTGCTCGTGCCGAAGGACTTGGTGTGGGGTGGGTAAGTATTTTCAATAAACAAGATTTAAAACAGGCTTTGAAGTTACCAGAGCATGTGACTCCGATTGCATATCTTTGCATAGGTTATGTGGATTACTTCTTTGCAAAACCGGAACTGGAAGCAGGTGGTTGGCGGGAGCGGCTAAATCTTGATGAGCTGATAAGTCTCGACTACTGGGGCAACGATGAGGCATTGCCAGCAGGGTTGTTGGAGGCTATCGCTCAGGCCCAAAATTCCTAGTTGAGCTGCCTTGCAATGACAAAATCTGGGGTCGACCTGTCGACCCCGAACTCATCTGTCTTTTCCACTTCACAGACAATCTCGTTGACTTTGCATCCCCGCTTCCATAGAGTGGCGGCACCTTTTCCAGGTGTTCCAGGGTTTCTTTTCCCTGGGATTAAACGGGAAGCCGGTGAGTCTATGTGACGATCCCGGCGCTGCCCCCGCAACGGTAAATGAGGAAAGGTTGAACAAGGTGCCACTGCACGTAAGTGTGGGAAGGTGTTCAACCCGGGAGATCCCCCTCATGAGCCCGGAGACCGGCCTGGAAATTTCGTCGGTGCTGCGGAGGGCGGCAACTTGAGACTAATACTCTCTAAAACTCCTCCAAAACACCTTTAGTCCTGAATGAGCGCGCGGGTGTGCGCATTATGAGGAGTTTTCAAGTCATGCGATCCATTTTTGTACCTCTGTGGGCAACAGCTTTTGCCTTTATCTCCAGTCTTGTTATTGCTGAAGAGGCAGATCTTTTAGCCACTGTTGTGGTAACTGCATCCAATATCGAATACAGCGATGTTGAAGCACCGTATGCATCTGAGGTGCATACATCTGAGCAGATAAAAAAGACCGGTTCCAATACCCTCTACGACTACCTGGATAAGCATAGCTCACTGGTTGTGTTGCCATCCTATGGCAATCCCTTTACCCAGAAGATCGATATGCGTGGCTACGGTATTGGAGACGGCTACCAGAATATTGTGGTGTCATTAAATGGTCGCCGTTTGAATAATATTGATATGGCTCCGCAGCTTCTTAGCTCTATCCCGCTGGAGACCATTGACCGTATCGAAATCACCAAGGGAAGCGGCTCGGTGGCCTATGGCGATGGAGCAACGGCCGGTTCTATCCAAATCTATACACGTCCAACAGATGGGGTCAGGGCGACCATCTCGGCAGGTAACTTTGGAGTGCGTAGTGGTAGCCTGTCTGCGGGCCTTGTTGGAGAAATGTTCGACTTCACACTGAATGCCAGCCGTTATGAACAGGATGGTTTCAGTGATCCTGATATCACTGGGGAAAAAGACAAGGCTGATAGTGATAGTCATAGTGCTTCGCTTAACCTCTATCTAACCGATTGGTTGGAGCTTCAACTGGGAATCGATAGCACCGATATAGACACACGTTATCCAGGTCCCTTAACCATGGACGAGTTTAAAGATGATCCCGCACAAAACAGCGGAAACACATATACCGGCCAGATGTTTGAAACTGATACCTGGAATTTTGGAGTCAAGGCAGAGCTGATGCCAGGTCTGGAATTCGGCTGGGATATCTCTTCAGAAGACAAGCTTTCCGAATACTCATCAGGTTGGGGTAGTGAATATGAATACGACACCCAAAGATTGGCCCTGAAGTACACCCATGGCGACCTGTCTCTACAGGTTGGTGTCGATATTTTTGATGGTGTTCGCATCGGTTCGACAAACAAGACTCATAAGGACAACCGTGGCTATTTCATCCAGGGTGACTATAACGTCGGTGATACTGTTTACTCTGCAGGAGTGCGAAGCGAAAGGGTGGAATATGCCTACAGGCCTGATGCAGGGGCTGCACTTAAAGGGGAGCATGATCTAACTGCCTGGAACCTGGGATTAAATCACAGGTATAACGATTATCTAACTGTCTTTGGCAATATAAACCAGGCCTTCCAGGCACCTGACGTAGACCGTTTCTTTAACTACGGCGGTACCTTCAATGCCTTCATTGACCCGGCAGAGAGCCGTACTCTGAATATCGGGACCAATCTGGTTCTGCCAAATGACAAGTTAAAAATTGCACTTTTTTATGTTGATCTGGAAAATGAGATCTATTACTTCGATTCTGGAAGTTACTTAACAAGTTTCAATACCAATATCGATGAGTCCCATAAATATGGTCTGGAACTGCAGGAGACTCATCGCTTCAATGACAAGCTGACGGGCAGGGTAAACTACGCATACACCAGAGCTATTATCGACAAAGAGAATGACGGTGCTGGTGCCTTTGATGGTAAGGAACTACCAGGTGTTTCCAAGCATACAGTTATTCTAAGCTTGGACTATAAGATTACAGGGCGTTCACTTCTGTCCATAACCCACAATTACCGTAGCTCAGCTTATGCGGCGAGTGATTTTAGTAACAGTGCCAACCAGAAACAGCCATCCTATAATTCGACGGATCTAACCTTCACCTATACTCCAGGGGAAAATATTGAGATCGTTGCTGGCGTACAAAATTTGTTTGAAGAGGCCAACGGGATTCTGATTGAGGATGATGCTATCTATCCAGTCAACTTTACCCGTAACTGGAGCGTCAGCCTGAGAGCAGGATTCTAAACTGAGACCAGGTCGACTGCTGTTCTAACTTGCCGGAATGGGATAACCAAGATGACTGATCGAGATGACAGACACAATGCCCGCATGAAGCGCCAAAAAGAGGTGGTGGATAAGAGCATTGCACAGGCTGATGAAGACAAAGGTTTGCTTCTTGTGCATACCGGCAACGGCAAGGGGAAAAGCAGTTCTGCCTTTGGGGTGCTTGCCAGGGCACTTGGTCACGGGATGCATGCGGGCGTGGTGCAGTTTGTGAAGAGCCCTGGCACTACAGGCGAAGAGCGCTTTTTCTCTCAGCAAGAAAATGTCGAATACCACGCAACCGGAGACGGATTCACCTGGGAGACACAAGATCGTCAGCAGGATATTGCCACGGCCAGAGAGGGGTGGGAGATTGCTGCTGGCATGTTGTCGGATGAAAAGGTGGATCTGGTTGTCCTGGATGAACTGAACATCATCCTGAAACTTCACTACCTTCCGGTGGAAGAGGTGTTGGAAGTGCTGGCCAATCGTCCCCCGCATCAACATGTGATTGTTACTGGCCGAGGTGCGCCTGAAGATCTGATCGAGGCTGCGAACACGGTGACCGAGATGAAACTAATCAAGCACGCATTCAACGATGGCATAAAGGCGCAGCCCGGGGTTGAGTACTGAGATGCAATTCAAATGGCACTGGAGCTTGTTGTTACTCTTCTGCTGGGGAGTGCTTTCAGCATCAGAAATACCAGCGCAACGGATTGTCTCCACCAACCTGTGTACCGACCAGTTGTTGATGATGCTCGCAGAGCCAGAGCGAATCACTTCTATCTCATATCTGGCCCTGGAGCCGGACAGCTCTTACATGCATAAAGAGGCTGCCGGGTACAAAATAAACCATGCAGAAGTTGAAGAGTTGCTTGCACTCAAGCCGGATCTGATTGTTGCCGGGTCATTCACCCAGGAAAACATGATTCGTTTGATGCGTAAACTTGGTTACCAGGTTGAAGTGTTTAACCCCACATCAAGTATTGAGGGGATTCGTATCAACATACGACGCATGGCAAAACTCTTGGGACGTGAGATGCGAGGTGAAGAGGTCATCAATCAGATGGACCAGCGTATAAAAAAGGCTACCGAACGTTCCTTTGGAGAGCCCCAGCCTGCTCTGTTTTATCAGCCGCGAGGATACACCAGCGGCAGCAATACAGTACAAAATGAAGCCCTTGAGATGACTGGTTGGAGAAATGTGTCTGCCGAGCATGGCATAGTCGGCTACGGTAATATCGATCTTGAAACAGTAGTGCTGGCAAAACCAAGACAGTTTTTTACTTCAGCCTATACCCCTGGCACAAATTCACTGGCGCAAAGGCAGCTGAATCATCCAGCGCTGAATCGTATATCCAATGGGCGTCCGATGATTAATATCGACTACCGATACTGGATCTGTGGCGGCCCCATGATTGCCGAAGCCATAGAGATCCTTGCCGAGATTCGTAGCAGATGAATATTTTATCTGAGGAGGCCAGTACAACTCTGACCCAGAGTAAGCTCATCTCGCTGTTGAGTATTGCTGTTGTGATCTTATTGCTTGGATCGCTCTTTATTGGAACAAACCCTATCCCGATTATTCAGGCATTCAAGGATGCGTTACAGGAGGATCCTTCCGTACTCTCACTTATTCTGACCGAGGTGCGCCTGCCCAGGGCATTGATAGCTGCTATTGCAGGAGCCAGCCTTGGTCTCTGCGGTGCCGTACTCCAGGGTCTTCTGCGAAACCCGTTGGCCAGTCCTGGTCTTGTCGGCAGTGCCAGTGGTGCATCGTTCGGTGCCGTGGCTGTACTCTATTTTGGGCTCAATTCCAGCTTTTGGGCCGCATTGCCGGTTGGAGGAATGCTGGGCTCGCTGATAGCCATGCTTCTGGTCTATCTTATGGCCGGGCGGGACTCATCAATTGTTACCTTGATCCTGGCTGGTGTGGCGATTAATTCTCTGGCGCTGGCCCTTATCTCACTCCTGCTGAATCTGGCCCCGAGTCCATATGCAGTGCGTGAGATAGTGCTCTGGATGCTGGGTTCAGTGGCCAATCACAGCATGGATGATTTCTGGATTATGGTTCCCGGAACATTGCTCGGATGGTTGCTGGTTATGGGTAACGGGCGTTCGCTTGATGCATTGACCCTGGGAGAAGACACTGCAAAATCCATGGGCGTCAATATAATCAGGATGCGCTGGCAGCTTTTCCTGGCGGTGGCCCTGGCTGTAGGCTCTGCAGTCTCTATTACTGGTGCCATTGGCTTTGTAGGTTTGGTTATTCCACATCTTCTTCGACCTTTTGTTGGTTATCTTCCGGGGCGGCTGTTGCCGGCCAGCGCACTTGGTGGAGCAGTTATGCTGCTACTGGCCGATATGCTGGTGCGCCTGTTACCGGCTGGTACAGAGATCAAGGTCGGTGTTGTGACTGCACTGGTGGGAGCCCCGTTTTTCCTCTATTTGATCCTTAAAACCAGACGGGTGCAGCTATGAGTCATCTCGTCGGACAACAGATCAGTGTAAAGATTAATGAGATATCCATACTGGATAAGACCGATATCGATCTGGCTCCCGGTGAACTGCTTGGTTTGATCGGTCCCAACGGCGCCGGCAAGACAACCCTGCTACGTGCATTGGCTGGGTTGTTGGATACCTCCAGTGGAAATGTGCAGTTTGATGGAGTTGATCTGGCAGAGATGTCTGCAATGCAGCGCGCCAAAAAAGTTGCCTATCTGGCTCAGAATGGTGAGGTGCACTGGCCGGTACAGGTGGAGCGACTGGTGGAACTGGGTCGTACGCCACACCTGAGTGCATGGCAGCATCTTGGCGGAGAGGATAAAGAGATTGTTCGCCAGGCCATGCTTGCCAGTGATACCTGGGACCTACGCAAGCGTATATACAACACCCTCTCTGGTGGTGAGCGAATGCGAGTTTTACTGGCCAGGGCGCTGGCGGTACAGCCGGAGATCATATTGGCAGATGAGCCAGTGGCAGCTCTCGATCTTGCGCACCAGATCGATGTTATGGATCTATTACGCACACACTGTGATGCAGGAGGTTCGGCGGTCGTTGTATTACATGATCTGAGCCTTGCTGCCCATTACTGCCATAGACTGCAACTTCTGGATCATGGGCTGACTATGGCTGTCGGTTCGCCTTCAGAGGTTCTGACCGCAGAGAATCTACAGCAGGCCTACCATATTGAGCTCCATGACCCGGATCGTACTCTGGCAGACGCCTTTCGATTGCAGTGGCGATCAACCAACTTCACGCAGGGAAATGGGGCATGACATTGATGGTTCAGGGCACCACTTCGGATGCCGGAAAAACTATCCTGGTAGCCGCCCTGTGCAGAGTATTCAAACGACGTAACCTGAGTGTTGCTCCTTTCAAACCGCAGAATATGGCGCTCAACAGTGCAGTAACTCCAGAGGGTGGTGAGATAGGACGCGCTCAGGCGGTGCAGGCGCAGGCAGCGCAGCTCGAACCCCACGTTGACATGAATCCGGTACTGCTGAAACCCAATACAGATACGGGCTGTCAGGTCATCGTGCATGGACATGCGGTGGAAAACAATATGGGGGCCTGGGGGTATCACGCCTACAAGCCAACGGTTCTTCCTCCCATCATGGATTCATACCAGCGTATGCTCGACAACTACGAACACGTGCTGGTTGAGGGGGCAGGTAGTCCGGCAGAAATAAATCTTCGGGAAGGAGATGTGGCCAATATGGGTTTTGCCGAAGAGGCGGATTGCCCGGTTATCCTGATCGCGGATATCGACAAGGGCGGTGTCTTTGCTCATATGGTTGGGACCCTGTCACTGCTAAGCCCGTCCGAGCAGGAGAGAGTAAAAGGCTTCGTCATCAATAAGTTTCGTGGTGATCTGAGCATACTTCAGCCTGGCCTGGATTGGCTGGAAGAGAATACAGGCAAACCGGTTTTGGGCGTGCTTCCCTATCTGCATAATCTCCATCTTGAGGCAGAGGATGGTTTGGCACCGGATGTTGAGACAGTGGCAGATGGACAGGCCCTAAGAGTTGTGGTGCCGGTATTCCCTCGCATCAGTAACCACACCGATATCGATCCATTGAAACTGCACCCAAACGTAGAGGTGGCCTGGGTGGGTGAAGGGCAGTCTTTGCCCCCGGCCGATTTGATTATTCTTCCTGGTTCAAAGAGTGTGCAGGCTGATCTGCAATGGCTTAAGCGCCAGGGCTGGGATGAGGCAATCAACAGGCATCTAAGATACGGCGGTAAGCTGATGGGGATCTGTGGTGGCTTTCAGATGCTTGGTATGCGGATACATGACCCGGATGGCGTTGAGGGAGAGCCCGGTAGTTGTGATGGGCTGGGTCTGTTGCAGATGGAAACCCACTTGAGACCGCATAAACAGCTCAAGCTGGTTACAGGCCGGTTATCTTTCGATTCTGCTCCGATCAGCGGGTATGAGATTCACATGGGGATATCTGAAGGTCCCGCTCTGGAAAATCATCTGGTTGATCTAGGTGAACACAAGGATGGAGCTATTTCTTTAGATAATCAGGTGGCTGGAACATATCTGCACGGGTTGTTCGAACAAACTACTGCCTGTGATGCCATCCTGCGTTGGACTGGTATGGATGAACCTTACACCCCGGATTACCATGCCTTGAGAGAGCGTGAAATCGAGAGGCTGGCGGATGCAGCGGAGGCGCATCTGGATATTGAACGGATTATTGAATTTAGCCAATACCGATCACAAAAGCTATCAGTTGTCTGAAAAAGTCCTCAACTTTTTCCGCCCTGTTTAACCAGGATAATGCTTAGGTAAATACTGCCTTGGCATCAAACACTGGGCCGTCCACAGGCGCTTATCGACCTAATGACTGAGTTTGAACGGGAAATAGACGTTTTCGATTGCACCGGGGATGACGTGGCTCTCTCCTATGCCCCCTCTGTGTCCCCCCAGATCGCCTGGGCTTTTTTTCTCAAAACTAGCAGAGCTGCGGTTTCTGCCAGAGCTTTCTCTTTGCGATTGAGATCCCACTCCAGCTCTTTGATACGCTTCTCATCCGCTTTACGGATATCCTTCAAACGCCTGTTTTGATTGCGGTCCCAATCATTCGCTTGTTCACAGGCTTCTCGCCACTCACTGATCTGCTCAACATACAGCCCGCGCTCACGACAGTAGACAGAAAGCTCGGCCTCGTTCATTGATGCAGTCTCAACAACCGCTGCAAACTTGTCTGCGGCACACCATCGACGTTTGTCAAGATAGTTGTCCAATTCTCTACGCTGCTTCGTCTCTAATTTCAGGCTCTTCTGCTGCCTGATTCTCCGGGTTCAGCCATATCTCACCAACTGGAGTCCAGTTTCGCGTTCCTCGACTCCATCGTTCTGGATTCCGTTGCTTCGCCGCCTCATAGACTGCCTCCCGGTTCACCAAGATTGACTGTTCCTCACCGCTGTGACGTTGGGCTGGCGTCACAAACTGAATCCCGCTGTGGCGGTGCTCTTCGTTATACCAGCGAACGAAATCGTAAACCCACTCTCGTGCCGCATCTAAGCTCTCAAACGGCTTCGACGGAAATGCCGGAGTGTATTTCATTGTCCCGAACAAACTCTCCGAATAAGGATTATCGTTGCTCACCGAAGGGCGACTGAATGACGGCACTACACCTAACTTTTGCAGCGTCGCCAGCATGGTCGCACCTTTCATCGGTGATCCATTGTCAGAGTGAAGCACCAAGCCACGTTTGCTGATACCCTCCGCCAGGCAGGCTTTGCGGATCAACAGTGATGCGTGTTCCGCTGTCTCATTTTCGTGAATCTCCCACCCGACAATCTTGCGGCTGTAGATATCCATCACCAGATAAAGCCTATAGAACATTCCGGTGATGGTCGTCGCCAAGAACGTGATGTCCCAACTCCATACCTGATTCGGGGCTGTAGCCTTGTAAGCCTCCGGTTTGCTCACTCTCCTCGGTGCTTGCACTCTCCCTCGGCGATGCAACTGATCGGCCTCTTTCAGTACCCTGTAAAAGCTGGATTCGGAAGCGATATAGACATCTTTGTCGGCCAGGGCCGGTACGATCTGCGATGGCGGCAGGCTCCGGTATGCTTCCTCGTTACAGGTCTCCAGGATCTGCTGTCGCTCTTCCGCTTTCAGTTTGTTCGCAGGCTCCGGGCGTTCGGCATCCGGTCGGCCATCGGCTTTGACCTCATCTCCATCGGTCCAGCGCTTATAGGTGCGTAGACTGATCTCCAGTTCCTCACAGGCTTTCTGTGCGGGTGCACCAGCATCTACCACTTCTTCGATCAATTCAACAGCTCTACGGCGATCTGGGGCATTGATCATTCTTCCTCTGTGTCCCCCCAGATCGCCTGGGCTTTTTTTCTCAGAACCAGCAGAGCTGCAGTTTCTGCCAGAGCTTTCTCTTTGCGATTGAGATCCCACTCCAGCTCTTTGATACGCTTCTCATCCGCTTTGCGGATATCCTTCAAACGCTTGTTTTGATTGCGGTCCCAGTCATTCGCTTGTTCACAAGCTACTCGCCACTCACTGATCTGCTCAACATACAGCCCGCGTTCACGACAGTAAGCGGAAAGCTCGGCCTCGTTCATTGATGCAGTCTCAACCACCGCCGCAAACTTGTCTGCGGAACACCATCCGGTGGGAGTGCTGTCGCCATCTGGCATCAGGCGACCTTCTGCACGGGCCGCTTTTCTCCAGTTGTACAGCGTGCCTTCGCAGATCCCTTCCTCTTTGGATATCTCTGGTATTGTTTTGTTGTTCGGCGGTAGCATCTTCTTCAGTACCGCTTCTTTCCGCTCTTTTGGATAACCCATTTATTGCTCTCTCTGCCCACTCTCATTGATTATTGAAGTCCCATTTTACTGGGTGGACAACTATCCTGACAGAGGGGGCCATCCGGTGGGAGTGCTGTCTCCATCTGGCATCAGGCGACCTTCTGCACGGGCTGCTTTTCTCCAGTTGTACAACGTGCCCTCGCAGATCCCTTCCTCTTTGGATATCTCTGGTATCGTTTTGTTGTTCGGTGGCAGCATCTTCTTCAGTACTGCTTCTTTCCGCTCTCTTGGATAACCCATTTATTGCTCTCTCTGCCCACTCTCATTGATTATTGAAGTCCCATTTTACCGGGTGGACAACTATCCTGACAGAGGGGGTCTGCTGATGATCACCTAAAACTAAAAGCAAAATGACACATTCGAAATTATATAGACTGCAAACAAAAGCCCCGCATGGCTGAGCTTGGATGGGATGTTCTCTGCTATATTAGAAACAATTGCTCTCTGGCACCTATTTCTTGAACCCGAATGACTATGAGCAGCAACTATTGGAAATGAAAAAAGCGGCTTAACTGGGTTGTATCAATATGCTTGACCAGGTCACAGATGGTGTGGCTTATAAGCGACGTTTTTCTTATAAGCCCCTAATTGCTCTTACTTGGAGTTCTGTCAATAACTGTACGTTCTAAGCTAAACCTATTGAATATAGATTCAATTATCTAAAGCTAATTGTGATACTGTAAATAACCAGTCAGGGATCTCACTATGATTCAGAATAACTGGTAATACTCCACATTCAAGAAAATCTTCATTTTTGGCATCATCCTCGCTACTTGTAAAACGGATACCCCAGTATGGAAGTGATTTAGTCGAGACGTGTGTTTTCTTAATGTCTTGCAGTATAGACCTTTGATTTGGATCCTCTCCAGAGATGCCGACAAAGATGCAAATATTTGACTGCATGATTTGAATTGTCCTTATTCTCCAGATATCACTTTTACCAACTACTTCGTCAAAGTCACTTCCAGTGAAAACGATATCTCTTGGTATCGGTATAGACGCATCTGAGGGTAAAAGCCCATGTATGTGTAACACTTCAACATCAGGCCTATCTGACCAGCGCGGAAGAATCGCCGTTGAAAGTACACTAAAACCTAAATATGTTAAGTACATTTCAAGGAGGTCATCAAAATTGAAGGTGATTATTTCGCTAACATTACCTCTTCGGCTTGGCATAGAAAGTGCCCCTAACGCCATAAGAAGTCTTTTTGTAGTTAGTGATGGAAGTGAGTGATCATATTCTTCATAAAGAGCTTTTTGTACGCCATCTGCGAATTTATCCCGATCGTTACCGAATGCTTTTCGTAGAAGCCAAGATGATCGTGATAGATCATCGTCACCTACAGGTGAAACATCATTGTTGGATGCGATCCTTTCTACCAGTTCCCCCCAGTTAGGTAGTCCACAAGCATTTGATACGCCTGCACCAAGGACTAATCGTAATCGTCCCCCAGCTAAAGAACTAGACAGCCAACTTTGAATATTACGGTGGTCCTCGTAATATTCTACTTGGGTTTGAATATCCAAATTGTCAAGCATTTATACGTCCTCAAATGTCCAATCCAAGCGATTCAGTTGCTTGCTTATTACTCTTAGCACGTGATCTATCTCGCCGAGTGTTTCAGTACTTGTAAATGGAAAGCTTAACTCACCTCTTGATCCAATATTTAGTGTTTCAACTAAATTATTTTTTCTCAAAGTTATTCGGTAGGGCGATATCATTGGCTTCACATCATTCCTAAATAGACTTGATGATGCCAAGTCATTTCCATAAAGAACAATTGTGCGGAATGTTTGACCCTGACCTTCAACACGCGCCCATATCCCCCCTAGCGAATATGGCGCTATACGGGGAGTTTCCATTAAGTCTTCTACTAGCCCTGGAATATCAACAAAAGGCGTATTGTTAATAAGCCTCTGAACTCCGATTTTCGAAAATAAGATATCAACTAATTGTTTCTTTTGGGAGACTAATAAAAATCTACCATGGCTACCGGATCTAAAGAAATACTCATATTTTGGTTTGCTATTTTCAGCCTCAGTAACATCTAACCAGGGTGTTGTTGGAGTTGCCTCAAAATGATACCAATCTGTTTGAATCTCGACAGGTTCAGATAATATATCGGTGTGATTTTTTATAGCATCAATAAATTCTATTTCACTCGTGGGATAATAAAGGGCGCCAGACAAATTTTTCAACTGACCGAAGTTCATTGTTCTAGCTCTGAAAAGGCTAAATGCTGTAGCATCCAAACAGATCTGAGCATTTGAGGCTGATGATCTGTTGCGTGTTGCTCAAGAAATCGCAATGGGTTAGTAATGGTTTCTTTTCTAAATTCTGAGCTAGATATATCAGGTCTTTCTTCCCTAGTGAAATGTGTAGCTATCCTGGGAGAGTAGAGGAATCCTCGAACAAATTTGACGAAAGGAATTCGATAGTTTAATGCAATTATGCAATCTTTTTCGCACTCTTCAAGATAAGTTATAGCGCGTGTAATTATTTCTGGTTTATTTCCTGAGTGCCCATCAAGTAAGCGTTCTAGCAATGTTTTAAATAATTCAATTGTTGTGCTAAGAGGCCATTCCATATTACCTGAAAATAGAGCACAAATAGTTCGGTTGACGTATTCAGGAATCCTTGTTTCGATATCAGGAACTACTGACCAACTTGACCAAACTGAACGCACATATAATTCCGCATCAGAATTATAGAAGTATAAGAAATCAAAGGTGTGCGTTAATATCTCATTCGCATCCGCTGATCCATATATTATATATTTCTTAATATCATCAATAGAACAGTCATTTTCTTTTGGTGGTGGAGACGGATTGCTTGAGTTGCTTTCTTGATAAAGTCTGGCAAAACCAAGAGCTAACAGTTGCTCTGCTTGTTCATAGAGGTTAAGCGGTTCGATTTTATTGGAAAGCAGGTGTGCAGTTTTTTCTATTTTGTTTTCATCTTTTGGGTTAGGAAAAAATATCCCAAGCACGCCAGCGATAAATATATGGCTTATTTCATGGGTTAGGGTTAATAAAGTCCATTGATATGTATTTGCGCCTGAGATGACTTCTAAAGGGGCGCTAAGTGAAAATCTAGTTGATCTAAAGCCATCCCTACCACTAAAAAAAGTAAGCGTCGGTAGAATTGGGCCTCTAGGATTAGTCTTGAGCTCTTCGTTGATCTCAGCACTATAAAGATGATCTTGATTAAAAAATTGATCTGCTGATATTAGCTTGTAAACTGTATCTGCATTGCGTCGGCGGTGTTTGAGTAGCTTGATCCTTTGAAGAAAGTCAGTATCAGTAAATGTTTTTGATACAAAATCTCTTACAGTTGCAAGGGCTTGTGAAGCAAGGCCAATGCCTAATAAGGAATGTATAGAATAATCTGATTCCGTTACAGTAATGGGTGACATGCCATTGTATGTTTGGGAATTAAAATGGGATATCGCCGCATTAGTAATTACTAAGTCAGTTAACCTTCCTAAGTCATCTTTTTCTTTACTAAGTATTTCTCTGAAACCCTTATCAAATTTCTTCAGGTTTTCCTCTTGTTTGGGCCAATATTGCTTGGCTTTACCTTGTGCTTTCGCAATCAATAGAGAGTATTCACGCGCGCTAGTGCGCAGCTCTGGTGAGATAGGAATAACCTCTTTTGATGAGTCAGGGACATCTGTCTCTTCCTCGCGGATTTGAGAAATGTTTGTGATCTCGCCGCTGGATATTTCCCATATCTCTCCCCCTATATTATTGTTGTTAACATAAGAGTTAATTTCTTGGAGCTCACTCTCATCACTGCACCAAGCTGTTATATTTAATGTGCCAAGGGTTAGGTAAAGATGGATTGAAGACGAGAAATCTATAAGACCAGGATAGACAGGCCCAAAAAATATTAAGAACGATTTATCCCTAGTAGCCAGGCTTGGTGGGGGGGCTCCGGCTATAGGGAATATTGGACTTATTCTCTGATTGCTCTTCAATGAAGCCAGGGCATCATTAAATCCCCTGTAAGCTTGCACGAAGTATTTTAAGTCGCCGTTCTGTCGATTAAGAACTAAGAAATGGGTCCCGCCTTCCAGGCGTATCATTTATTATTATCCTAAATATTATACTTAATTATTCGCTAGAATCTTCGTAGATCCACTCGCCTGTCTGTTCATCTATACTGTAACCAAGGACAAGAACTTCATTGCTATCAGCAGACCCTTGGTCTTCTGAAGATTTTCTTTCTTCATATGCACCAGGTCTACTAGGATATGGTCCGGTAATGTTACTTGCTGTATGGTCAAAATGTCCTGACACGCGAGATCCTACAGCCCGCTCATGGCTGTTGGCATCTAATCTTTCATCTGGTGTAAGCATTTTTGCACGAGTCCTTATACGACATGCTTTGGCCCATGAGCCGAAAAATAATGGTCTATAGACAAATTCATATGGGCCGCGCATTTTCCTTCAAGGCTTACGTATTGTCAAGCATGCGGTTGTTTTTATTAATTTTATCCACCACAGCTTACCTGAAATTTCCCTTAGATAGTACTGTTTAGCGTTATCTCATATGTCTACATGGATATATATGGCATTATAGACTAGATGTAACTAATTGTTTTTATTGGGGTGCCCCTGAAGGGCTCGAACCTTCGACCAAGGGATTATGAGTACTATCTTTTGATTATCTAAGAAATTCCAGATAATTCAGACCATAACCCCCCCCCATGTAAGGAGGTAAAAACAAGAATCACTTGTCTACATTATGTCTACATAAAAAATCCCACTGAAGCAGAATTTTCGTAAGTCTTTGAAAAATATGGAGCTGGCGGCAGGAGTCGAACCTGTGACCTGCTGATTACAAATCAGCTGCTCTACCAACTGAGCTACGCCAGCATGTTTGAAGAGGTCGCTATTTTAGGGAATTATCTACCTTGTGGCAATCGGTTCGCACGATTGTTCTGTAAACGGCATCTTTGAGTATTTCTTCTCTACCATACGCCACATGATGCCGGTGACGTTTTTTGGCCTGGTGATGTTGAATTTTAACATATAATGCTTTTTGTTCAGATATCTGGGCTGCATCTCGGTCTTGAAGCCTTTTGCCAGCACTTCCCGGCTGAAGTTTTCAGCGTTCTCTTTCTTTGAGAACACCCCCAAAGAGATGACATTTTCCAGTTCTCCGCCCCGGAAGTGCCAGATATCCTTTAATCCGGCTTGGGCTAGCTGTTCTATCACAGCCTTGGCCTGATCACTGCCTGCCAAGTGCGGGATAACCACCCAGTAGCCAATCTGATGCTTCTTTGAGCTCTGTTCCATCCTGGGTTCAAATTTCAGTTTTTTAAGTTCATCCAGCACTTTCTGTGCTTTCTGCCTATCTATGATTGGCCCTATGGCTCCACATCTGCTGGTCGTCTCCGATTTTGGTTCGATGGCCTTGCCATCAGCTACCGGCCTGTCTACTTCCGCTTGTATCTGTGGTGTTGTCGTTGCTTTTGTATCAGCAGCCGCTGTGGTTACATCCTCTTCTAAATCTGGTTTGGCCTCTGTGGTGCTATCTTCAGTTTGCTTCTCAGATGACTCCTGTTGCTCGGGCACTGCGGCAGTCTCTGTTTCTGCGGCAACTTCCTCCTTAGCCGGTTCAGGCTCGGGCTCTATTGCCGTCTGGCCAGACTCTTTGTTCAGCTCGTTTACTAAACGCATGTTCCCCACATCCGCTCCGGCGGCTATAGGTGGCTTGGTCGCGAGTTGCTCTTGCTGGTAGCCCCAGGTGAATATGCCAATATTGATTATCAACAGAAGGAGAAACAGCCATTTCATAGATTTATTGCCCTACTCAGACTCATGGTTGATCAGTACGATAAGACCTTGCATCACCAGATCCGTTGCAATCTTGGATTGGGTCGAAAGGACCTGTTGCAGCCGTTCTGCATCACTGCCAGTTAGTACCACTGTTATTGCCGCACCAAGTTCTTTTCCCACATCCTGCTGAACACGTTCTACCAATGCCGCCACTGCATTTACGCCACCTGCGGCAATGGCAGACTCGGTATCAGTCGCCAGCAGACCAGTCCGTGCAATATCACCGTTAAACGGGATAGCGGTGTGTTCCAGCAGGGCATGTTGCATCAGGCCAAACCCCGGCAGTATAAGACCGCCTTGATGCTCTCCGTTTAACCCCAGGACATCTATTGTAACCGCAGTGCCACAATCTACCACACACACCGGTCCTGGGAACATTGCGTGGAGCGCAATCATGGTCAACCAGCGGTCCACACCCAGCCGCTCTGGTTCTCGGTAGGCGTTGGTTACGCCACAGGCCTGAGCGGATGATTGCACAAATATTGGCTCATGACCCCAGTGTTTGCTTATCCATTCTCCTAGACTTTGCCCAAGCTCTGTACCCGCAACATTTGAGATATAGGTTTGATTGGGTACTGCAATACCGGCCCACTCGCTGGCGGCGAGATGTTCTATCGTCTGTCCCTTATGGGAGATGCTTGTTGTCGCTCCCGGACGACCGTTCTGAAGCCAGGCCCATTTCAGGTTTGTGTTGCCGATATCCAGCAACATGGTTCTGCCATTTGTGGTGTTATGTTCAGCCGCCGTCATTGTCTGTCCAGATATCTGTAGCTGCCGCTGACCAATCAATATTGGTGGGAAGTTAGCACAATAATACGCTTTTCAACTATCGTGACCAGAGGGGATGTCTATCGAGATGGACGTCGGGGATATAGGGGTTGAATCTAGGGCCTGGAAAAACCGGCTATTCAGCCGGTCTCAGGCTTACCTCGCCACCGTAAAACGGCTGCATCTTCCCTTCATGCTCCAGGATTAGCGCACCATTATTATCGATTCCACGATGGATGCCGTCTATATTCTTCCCCTCAAGATGCACCGACACGGAGCGGTTGTAATAGAGGTCATAGCGTTTCCACTCTTCCAGTAGCGGCTGTAGCCCATATCTTTCAAAATCCGCCATAGTCTGAAGCAGATTACCCAAGACCAGTCCGGCAAGTCGGTTTCTGGAGACGTTGTTGCCCCCGGTTATCTCACGCAGGGTTACCCACGGTTGGTCTATGGATTCTCCCTGGGTCTTGGACATGCCGGTGTTTATCCCCACCCCAACTACCACGGTGCTGGGGCCTTCTGACTCACCCGTCACTTCCAACAACAATCCCGCCAGCTTACGCTCACGCCAGTATACGTCGTTGGGCCATTTCAGCCCAACCTCACTCACTCCGATGGTCTCAAGGCTGTGGACTAAAGATAGACCGACCGCCAGACTCAGGCCGCTAAGCTGTGCCGGACCCATGGCAAATTTCCACAGCAGTGAAAGGTAGATGTTGCTGCCAAAGGGTGAGACCCAGAGACGACCACGCCGCCCCCGACCCGCAGTCTGCTGTTCGGCCAGACAAGCTTGGCCGGAGATCCGGTTACCTGTCTCCTGCTCCAACAGATGGGCATTGGTGGATTCTATGGATTGGTGGATTTCCAACTGCTGCAGCAGCTCAATCCCCTCTGGGCTCATCGCCGCCAGAATCTTTTCTTTATCAAGCAATTCAAGCGGATAGGTCAGGCGATAGCCCTTGCCGCGCACGGAGAATATCTCCATATCCAGCAGTTCCTGAATCTTCTTTATGTGCTTCCAGATTGCGGCCCGGGTGATGCCGCATAACTCAGCCAGATCTTCACCTGAGTGAAAACGACCATCAGACAGCTGCCGTATGATTCTATACCTTAAATTCATCAGGGAATTGTACCAGAGCTAATTGTCGATTTTCACTATTGTGTGTCTTCCATGACTAGGCTCAGCTAGATGTAAAAAATTGCGCCCACAATAAACCAGCTTCCTGATAAATATCTTATTTCCTACTTTTTCAGGTGTAACCACTTCAGTTGCCGTCCGTATCGCTCGCTGTCGTCATCTGTTTCCAGCCATAGGACACAGGTATTTGGCCCCGCCGGTTTCATCTCCACCTCAAATTGCATCAGCTCATCGCGCCGGAAGGCGTGAGCCGTCAAATGATCACCAATCTGGGGGCGAACCAGTAGCTGATCCAGATTTTCGGATGTTACCCTGATCCCATCCAGAGCGATCAATATATCCCCGGCTGACAGGCCTGCATCCCGAGCGGGGCCGGAGTCCATGACTGATGTCAGCATCGCGCCTGCGGCATCGGGTCTATGTATCACGGCCAAATACGGCGTTGGTTTGGGTGGGTGTGGCTCGTTCTTCAGACCGCCCTTATCCTTGGAATTTATCGCCGGACGCAGCTCACATCCAACCGCGAACTGTTGGAGAAGCTCATCCAGGGGAAGATCTACTGTGCTACGTAGGGCCTGGTCAAAAAACTCCGTCAGGTCCAGACCGGTTACCTCACTAGCCAGCGCCTCCACCTCGGCCTCACCCACGCCAATATCCGGTTTGCCGCATCTCAGCCAGAGGGCGCGCATCAGGTCGTCCAGCGACTTCTCGCCTGCGGTGTCGCGACGGATGGTCAGGTCCAACGCCAGAGCAATGAGCGCACCTTTGGTGTAATAGCTGACGATTGCATTGGGCGCGTTCTCGTCCTGTTTATAGAATTTGGTCCAGGCGTCAAAACTGGATTCCTGTACCGTCTGCTTGAGTCGGCCGCTGCCCCGCATCATCCGGGTAATGGTTCGCCCCATTAGCTCCAGGTAACTCTCCCTATCAATCAGGCCTGAGCGCACCAAGGCGAGGTCATCATAGTATGAGGTTATCCCCTCGAATGCCCATAGCAGTCTGGAATAGGCCTCGCTGCTGAGGTCAGCACTCTTGAATGCCTCTGGACGGATACGTTTTACATTCCACAGATGGAAATACTCGTGGCTGCACAGTCCGAGGAACTGACGGTACTCTTCCGTTATCTCTTCTACACCCGGTTGTGGCAGATCGCCCCGCTTGCAGATGAGGGAGGTTGAGCTTCTGTGTTCCAGTCCACCGTAACCATCTCCTACTGCCATCACCTGGAACAGATAGCGTTCCATCTGCGGCAGTTCACCGAACATGTTCACATGGGTCTCACAGATCAATTTCAGATCCCGGCAGAGTCTCTGCATATCGCAGTTATGCCGCCCGGTAATGGCTATCTCATGGGGAGTACCATACACATCAAACGTGGCAAAACTGAAGCGGCCCATCTCAACCGGGTGGTCAATCAGATCATCATAGTTGTCGGCACGATAGGAGCCAAAGCCAAGGGGGCTGGCCTGCTTTCTCTCAAGTGTTGTGGCTACCCGCCACGTGCTGAAGCTGTCGCCCGCAGGTGATTGTATATCCACTTCGCAGGGTTGTTCTTCCTGGCCCAGAACCTTGAGGAACACCGAGGCGCCGTTAAAGTAACCGTGGGTGTTGTCCAGATGGGCGCCGCGCACCGAAAGATCCCAGGCGTACACCTGATAGTTGACCACAAGCTCCCCGAAACAAGGTTCGCAATTCCAGGTTTGCTTATCTACCTTTACCACCTGTATAGGTGTGCCGTTGCAGCTCGCCTCTAGCGAAACTAAATTTCTGGCGAAATCACGGATCATGTAACTACCAGGAATCCAGGCTGGTAGTGTGAGTTGTTGCCCACTGGGATCTGGCTCTGAAATGGTCAGTTCAACATCGAAAATGTGTGTCTCCGGCGCGGCTGGCTGGATGTGATATTGAATCATTACTGTTTTACCACTTTTTAAGTATTTGTTTGGCCGATTCGTTTTTGGCGCGGACCATTAGCCCACTATTGGTAGCTGTTACAAGATATTGAGCCCCGTCAGCCAGTGGCATGTACACCGAACTTCCGTAGTATGCGTCTAAAAATGGCAACCATCCTGAATACATTCGTCCGTATTTCCAAACATCCAGACCTGGCTGTGGGTTTATGGAATAGATACTGCGCTGCGCCACACGGGCCTGTTCTATATCGGCATATCTGCCACTGAGGCGTTCCAGTCTAAGCATAGGGTGCTTGCCCAGAACTGTGGCCCAGGATTTCCAACGCAGGAAGCGGGCATCCAACTGCCATTCATCTCCTTTTATCGAGAAATCTATCGGCTCTTTACCTAACTCTGCAAGCTGCAGTTCAAAGACGTTTGGCGCTTGTTGAGTGATATTGATATCAGCAACGACTATCTCTTCAGTGAGTCTATGATAGGTATATAGGTTTGCAGCGGCAGCCAGTAACAGCAGCCCGACAGAAGCCATTCCAACACCGCTGCTCCAATAGATAGAACCAAACAGTCTACGACGTACGCGGATACGCGAGATCCCTCTGACGATGAGGGCAAAGCCCAAAATGATTAAACAAATGGCAGCGACCAGCATGGTATGCACCAAAATTAAAACCGTAGAAGTAAATAGTTGCACACTTTTCTTCTATTCACCATCAAGGTAAACACTCTATGCAGATGGTTTTTATCAGGCAAAGAAAAAGCCCCGCATCTATGAGATACGGGGCTTTTGAATTAAAGCCTGGCAGTGACTTACTTTCACATGGGGAAACCCCACACTATCATCAGCGATGCACCGTTTCACTTCTGAGTTCGAGATGAGATCAGGTGGTACCAGTGCTCTATGGCCGCCAGGCAAACTGGTTGAAAAACAAGGATCTATAAGAATCCTAATCTTTCTAAACTGGAAATATCGTAAAATCAGGTATGTGTTATTCGTAACCAACACACCAAAACTCTTGGGTGTTATATGGTCAAGCCTCACGGGCAATTAGTACTGGTTAGCTTCACACATTACTGCGCTTCCACACCCAGCCTATCAACGTTGTAGTCTTCAACGGCCCTTCAGAGACCTTAAAGGTCTAGTGAGATCTAATCTTGGGAGGGGCTTCCCGCTTAGATGCTTTCAGCGGTTATCCTGTCCGAACGTAGCTACCCGGCAATGCCACTGGCGTGACAACCGGAACACCAGGGGTTCGTCCACTCCGGTCCTCTCGTACTAGGAGCAGCTTCCCTCAAATCTCAAACGCCCACGGCAGATAGGGACCGAACTGTCTCACGACGTTCTAAACCCAGCTCGCGTACCACTTTAAATGGCGAACAGCCATACCCTTGGGACCGACTTCAGCCCCAGGATGTGATGAGCCGACATCGAGGTGCCAAACACCGCCGTCGATATGAACTCTTGGGCGGTATCAGCCTGTTATCCCCGGAGTACCTTTTATCCGTTGAGCGATGGCCCTTCCATACAGAGCCACCGGATCACTAAGACCTACTTTCGTACCTGCTCGACGTGTCTGTCTCGCAGTCAAGCACCCTTATGCCTTTGCACTCATAGCACGATTTCCGACCGTGCCGAGGGTACCTTCGTGCTCCTCCGTTACTCTTTGGGAGGAGACCGCCCCAGTCAAACTACCCACCACACACTGTCCCTGACCCGGATAACGGGTCTAGGTTAGAACTTCAAACATACCAGGCTGGTATTTCAAGGTTGGCTCCACCGAAACTAGCGTCTCGGTTTCAAAGCCTCCCAGCTATCCTACACAAGTAGGTTCAAAGTCCAGTGTGAAGCTATAGTAAAGGTTCACGGGGTCTTTCCGTCTAGCCGCGGGTATGCGGCATCTTGACCGCAATTTCAATTTCACTGAGTCTCTGGTGGAGACAGTGTGGCCATCATTACGCCATTCGTGCAGGTCGGAACTTACCCGACAAGGAATTTCGCTACCTTAGGACCGTTATAGTTACGGCCGCCGTTTACCGGGGCTTCGATCAAGAGCTTCGCCGAAGCTAACCCCATCAATTAACCTTCCGGCACCGGGCAGGCGTCACACCCTATACTTCCACTTTCGTGTTTGCAGAGTGCTATGTTTTTAATAAACAGTTGCAGCCACCATTTTATTGCAACCCTCAACAGCTTAGAGAGCAAGTCTCATCACCGTCAAGGGCGTACCTTCTCCCGAAGTTACGGTACCATTTTGCCTAGTTCCTTCACCAGAGTTCTCTCAAGCGCCTTAGAATTCTCATCCCGCCCACCTGTGTCGGTTTGGGGTACGGTCTCTTATTACCTGAAGCTTAGAAGATTTTCCTGGAAGCATGGCATCAATCACTTCACTCAATTAAGAGCTCGTCATCACATCTCAGGATTGTGAAACCGGATTTACCAAATTTCACTCCCTACTTGCTTAAACCGGGACAACCAACGCCCGGATGATCTAGCCTTCTCCGTCTCTCCATCGCAGTAATAAGAGGTGCAGGAATATTAACCTGCTTCCCATCGATTACGCATTTCTGCCTCACCTTAGGGGCCGACTAACCCTGCGCCGATTAGCGTTGCGCAGGAAACCTTGGGCTTTCGGCGAGGGGGCCTCTCACCCCCTTTATCGTTACTCATGTCAGCATTCGCACTTCTGATACCTCCAGCATGCTTTACAACACACCTTCATAGGCTTACAGAACGCTCCTCTACCATGCATAGCAAGCTATGCATCCGCAGCTTCGGTACACATCTTAAGCCCCGTTAAATCTTCCGCGCAGGCCGACTCGACTAGTGAGCTATTACGCTTTCTTTAAAGGATGGCTGCTTCTAAGCCAACCTCCTAGCTGTCTATGCCTTCCCACATCGTTTCCCACTGAGATGTGATTTTGGGACCTTAGCTGGCGGTCTGGGTTGTTTCCCTTTCCACGACGGACGTTAGCACCCGCCGTGTGTCTCCCATGATTGCACTCTCAGGTATTCGGAGTTTGCAACGGGTTGGTAAGTCGGGATGACCCCCTAGCCGTAACAGTGCTCTACCCCCTGAGGTGATACATGAGGCGCTACCTAAATAGCTTTCGAGGAGAACCAGCTATCTCCGGGCTTGATTAGCCTTTCACTCCGATCCACAGCTCATCCCCTCATTTTTCAACATAAGTGGGTTCGGGCCTCCAGCAGGTGTTACCCCACCTTCACCCTGGCCATGGATAGATCGCCCGGTTTCGGGTCTACTCCCAGCAACTAAACGCCCTATTAAGACTCGCTTTCGCTACGCCTCCCCTATTCGGTTAAGCTTGCTACTGAGAAGTAAGTCGCTGACCCATTATACAAAAGGTACGCAGTCACAGAACAAGTCTGCTCCTACTGCTTGTACGCATACGGTTTCAGGTTCTATTTCACTCCCCTAAAAGGGGTTCTTTTCGCCTTTCCCTCACGGTACTGGTTCACTATCGGTCGGTAAGGAGTATTTAGCCTTGGAGGATGGTCCCCCCATGTTCAGACAGGATATCACGTGTCCCGCCCTACTCGATTTCACTTAAGATTGGTTTTAATGTACGGGGCTATCACCCTGTATCGCTGGACTTTCCAGACCATTCCACTAACCGCACTAAAGCTTAAGGGCTAATCCCCGTTCGCTCGCCGCTACTAAGGGAATCTCGGTTGATTTCTTTTCCTCCGGGTACTTAGATGTTTCA
>SWBY01010192.1_pt1:0-37500 | contig 70089 bp, 60 predicted proteins | sample 4693071 | NCBI WGS metagenome assembly SWBY01 (sample SAMN10267273, study PRJNA491770) | bioreactor metagenome | isolation source: DHS bioreactor inoculated with marine methane seep sediment | place: Japan: Omine Ridge, Nankai Trough | collected 2006-05-06 | reverse complement strand
CCCCGCGTTACTGGTCAAGAACTTTTTTGACCCCGCTTTACTATGCAAAAACGGTTGTAACCCCTGTTGCTGAAGCCTCTGTTTTTCAAGTGCGCCTCACCAACCGAACGCGCATTATACGCAGACGCCGCATCCTTGCAATAGTTATTTGTTAGTTTTTTTACAATAACAGAAAAACCGCAGTTAACCCCCTTGGTTTACCCGGCCTTAGGCCAGGGTTACCCGAGCAAAACGACGCTTTCCTACTTGATATATATGGGTGGATCCCTGTTCACAAACCAGGCCTCGGTCTTCCACTCGCTCGCCATCGATCTTTACCGCACCTTGCTTGATCATACGCATGGCCTCGGAGGTGCTGCTCACCAGCCCCGCATCTTTTAATAGGTTAGCAACTGGCATGCCCTCGCCCCCCGCGTTCAGGGTGAGTTCCGGCATATCGTCCGGCATGGCCCCTTTGCTAAATCTCGCCACGAAGCTCTCGTTCGCCTTGATCGCATCCTGCTTACTATGAAACCGTTCGACCAGCTCCTCAGCCAGCTGCACCTTGGCATCTCTCGGGTTCAGCCCCTGTTCGACCTGAGCGTGCAACTGGTTTATCTCGGACATGGACTTGAAGCTAAGCAATTCGAAGTAGCGCCACATCAGATCGTCTGAGATGGACATAAGCTTCCCAAACATCTCATCGGGTGCATCCGTAATGCCGATATAGTTGTTCAGGGATTTGGACATCTTCTGCACCCCGTCCAACCCTTCCAGGATCGGCATGGTCAACGCCACCTGTGGCTCCTGGCCATAGGCCTCTTGCAGTTGGCGTCCCACCAGGAGGTTGAATTTCTGATCAGTCCCTCCCAGTTCTACATCGGCCTTCATGGCAACCGAGTCATAGCCCTGTACCAGGGGATAGAGAAACTCATGGACTGCGATGGATTGCCCACCCTTGTAACGTTTACTGAAGTCATCCCGTTCCAGCATGCGGGCTACGGTATGCCTGGCCGCCAACTGAATCATGTCTGCGGCACTCATCCCTCCCATCCAGGATGAATTGAAGAATACGGTGGTTTTCTCTGCATCCAGGATCTTGAACACCTGATGCTCATAGGTCTTGGCATTCTCCAGCACATCCTCACGGGTCAGAGGGGGACGGGTACTGCTCTTGCCGGTGGGATCTCCGATCATGGCGGTGAAATCACCAATCAGGAACATCACCTCATGACCCAGCTGCTGAAACTGGCGCAACTTATTGATCAGAACGGTATGCCCAAGGTGCAGATCAGGAGCGGTGGGATCAAAGCCCGCCTTGATGCGCAGGGGCTTGCCACGCTCTAGCTTTTTTACCAGGCCATCTTCCAGCATGATCTCGTCGGCTCCGCGCTTGATGATCTCCATGGCCTCTGTGACTGACGTCATAACCGTTCTCTCTTACCTATTATGTATTGGTTTAAAGCAATATCCGGGCGCACAATGTACTAAAAGGCGCAGCAAAAAGTAACCTTATTACGCCATGATGGATAGAAATTCATCATTCGAGGTCCAAAACCCTGCCTGCCACGGCCCGTGGCATCCAATATTGGCATCTCACAATGGATAGCCCCGGACAATATCCTGTAAAAAGCCCCCCAGTTACGACATAATGTCCGATCAAAAAGTTGATGTAGAATTGCCACATGAGAAATGACTTCAGGTTACACCCTGCCCCAACCAGATGGGCACACCAAAAGAAATCACCCTTAAGGCGCAGCCTGCCGGTTATCTCCATACTCACTATCTGCGTCCTTGCCATATATGTCGCCATCAGCCGGACGGATACCACCGCCGTAGCCGATATCACAGCCCCAGGCCAGAGCAGGCTTAGTTTGGCGATCCCCGGCGCGGGGAACGACTCACCACCGAAAGGTCCGATCATTGAGCAACAAGAAACACCTGTCGCGCCGGTAATAGCAAGCCTTACCCCAGAACCAGTTACCACAACCTCAGGCAATATAAGCCTCTCCCTCCCCCTTCCCGAAGCCAAAACTGCGGCTGAAGAGACAGCGATAACCGATCAATCCGATCAGAACTCCGAAAAATGGCTGGAGGAGAAGGTGATGAGCGGCGACTCCCTGTCCCTCATTTTCTCCCGCCTGGAAATATCGGCGAAGCTACTGCACCAGATAACCCATAGCAGCAAGGAAGCGGAAGGGCTTACCAACATAAAACCGGGTGAATCTGTCAGGGTAAAGCTAGGGAATGACGGCCGGTTACAGGAACTGATTTATCAGCCTAATGCCATCGAGACTCTGCACATCACACCAGATGGAGACGGCTTCAAGGCGGAGAGCCACACCAAAAAAGTGGAGAAAAGACTGGGCTATCTATCTGATAGCATCGTCAGCTCATTTTACCTCAGCGCCCAGAAGGCCGGCCTCTCCGACGCCCTGATCATGGATCTGGCAACCATCTTCGGCTGGGATATAGATTTTGCCCTGGAGATCAGAAAGGGCGACAGCTTCACCGTGGTATATGAAGAAGAGTTCCTGAACGGTAACAGGTTTGGAAATGGCAAAATTATTGCCGCAGAATTCATTAATCGGGGAGAGGTATACCGCGCCATCCGCTACGAAAAAGACGACGGGGAGTACGATTACTACTCACCAGACGGCAAGAGCATGCGCAAAGCATTTCTGCGTGCCCCGGTGGATTTTCGCCGCATATCGTCGCGCTTTGCCAAAGAGCGGTTTCATCCGGTATTGGGCAAGAAACGACCGCACCGCGGCGTGGACTACGCAGCGGCCATCGGCACTCCAATCAAAGCGGCTGGTGACGGCAAGGTTATCTTTCGTGGTGTAAAGGGCGGCTATGGCAGGGTCGTAATCATAAAACATGGCAGCCAATACAGCACCCTGTATGGGCATATGTCTAGGTTCAACAGTTCAGTGCGGAGTGGATCTCGGGTCAGACAGGGACAGACCATTGGATATGTGGGCAAAAGCGGTCTGGCCACCGGGCCTCATCTCCACTATGAGTTCAGAATAAACGGAGTGCACAGAAACCCATTGACGGTTAAGCTACCAGCTTCCAAACCACTTGAATCGAAGTACATAAGCGATTTCCTGGGAAAGAGCAGTCACCTCACCACAACCATGGATCTGCTAAAGCGTTCCAAATTGGCCCAAACCACAACAAAGTAAATTGGTGACCCAAACCATGGATACAGGCCTATATCTCGGAATTATGTCTGGAACCAGCATGGACGGCATTGATGTATCGCTGGTGGAGTTTCAGCAGCAAGGCCATACCCATATAGCCAGCCACAGTCACCCCTGGCCCGCAGAGCTGCAACAACAGCTAAGATCAATAGCCAAGCCAGGAGAGAACGAGATTGAGCGCCTGGGCATTCTGGACGCAAGAGTGGCCGAAGAGATTGCTCAGAGCGTTCTGGATCTACTGCAACAGGCAAGTATGGAACCGCAGCAGATAACGGCCATCGGCAGCCATGGACAGACCATACGTCACCGACCAGAGGCCAACCCTCCTTTCACCCTGCAGATAGGCGATCCCAATCGTATTGCAGAGCTGACCGGCATCACTACAGTAGCGGATTTCAGACGCCGTGACCTAGCGGCAGGTGGCCAGGGAGCGCCCTTGGTCTGCGCCTTCCACGAAGCGATATTCCGAGACAAAAACGAGAACCGCGCAATCCTCAATCTGGGCGGCATCGCTAACATCACCCTGCTTCCGAGTGACCCTCAGAAAGCCGTCTCCGGTTTTGATACCGGCCCTGGCAACACCCTGCTGGACACCTGGATAAGGATACATCTGAATTCACAATATGATGACTCTGGTTCCTGGGGTGCCAGCGGCAACTGCTACCAACCGCTATTGAATGAGATGCTGAAAGACCCTTACCTGAAATTGGCTCCACCCAAAAGCACTGGCCCTGAACATTTCAACCTGGCGTGGCTGGACAACATCCTGCCCAGATTTCCTACCCTAAAACCAAGGGACGTACAGGCCACACTGATCAGCTTTACTGCAACCACCATCGCTCAGGCCATAGAGGGAGAAGCCACAGGATGCGGCAGAGTGATAGCCTGCGGTGGTGGTGTACACAATCAGGAATTGGTGCGGCAACTGCAAGAGCTATTGGGGGAGATTCCCCTCGATACATCCAGCGCCCATGGCATCGACCCTGACCAGGTCGAAGCGGTCGCCTTTGCTTGGCTTGCCAGACAGGCCCTACTTGGACTGCCGGGAAACATTCCAGAGGTGACCGGGGCCTCTGGCCCCAGAATACTGGGTGGCATATTTCCAGGCCTGCGGGGATTGTAATCAATATAAAGTTAAGTAACTAAACCCTCTTTGTTATCCCCGTAGCCTGCACTGATCAGGTAGAGAACGATGAGCCACAACCACATGTAGTTGAGGCATTTGGGTTGCGAATGACAAATTGCGCACCCTGCAAACCCTCTACATAATCTATCTCGGCTCCCACTAGATACTGCATGCTCATAGGGTCTATCAATAAGCCAACGCCATCGGTTACCACCTTTACGTCGCCTTCGGTCTCATTCTCATCAAAGGTAAAGCCATACTGAAAACCGGAACACCCCCCTCCCTGTACGTATACCCTGAGATTCAGTGAAGGGTTTCCCTCCTCCTCAATCAGTGAAGCTACCTTGGTGGCAGCAGCAGAGGTAAAGATCAATTGATTCTCTGTCTCTGTAGTACTCATTACATCTACTCCACATTGGTCACATCAGGACCAAACTTTCAAACACAACCAAATTCACATCTATATATCAGATATACTTGCCTGGCTTCCGATGTCATCATCAGACGAATCTACCGGCTCATCACTGCCATCGTACCCAAGTCGGCGTTGCGGTTCTTCGGTGTGGATTAATTGGCCATTCACCGATGCCCCCATCGCCATCTCCAACAGATTATAGTAGACGTTTCCGGTAACCCTTGCTCTGGGGGCCAACTCCACCCTACTGCCTCCGTACACATCGCCATTCACTTCGCCGTTAATAACAACATTGGGTACATGGATATCACCATCGATGGCCCCATTTTCACTAAGGGTAATGGCTGAAACACTATCCGGCTCTGCCTGCACATTCCCCCTGACACTGCCATCTACATGCAATCCGCCTGAAAATATGACGTTACCTACTATCTCTGTTCCGACACCGATCACTGTTGCAATCTTTGGGGCCTTTGATTTACCAAATACCATAACAAAATCCTCTTTAGTCCAGTTAGTCTACCGCTAGCTTATGACAACCCATTCGAAACTTTTCTTAATCGGGACAAACTTCTTGCCATCCGGCTTAACCTCTATTGTAACACCTGATGGTACGAATCTACTTGGAAGCAACAACTCCCCTTCTATGTTCTGAAAATATTTAAATCTCATCTTCAGACTATTTTTCTTATCCATGGTCAACTCTTTCAAGGGAAGAGTGCGCCTTTTCCCATCCTGCTCCCCAGTCAGCTCAAGATAAACCTTTCCATCAATATACTCTGAGTCCTTGAGCACCTTACTTACGGTAAAGGTATATACAAAACTGCTCTCCTTTTTACCCGGCAGCAGCCGTAAGCGCTGTATGCGCAGGACACTACTACCAGATTTGGAAGAGACCATACTACGAAGAAACACCAACTCCTCTTCCATCTTCAGGCGCTCATTCTGGTAGTTTTTCAGCTCTTCCTGAACCCTGGATTGTGACTCCCTGTCGATCTGGCTCAACTGCTGTTGTTTAGCTATACGCTGAAGCAGATCCGTCTTTTCCTTCGTTAAGGTCTCAATGACCTCGCTTTGGCGCTCTATCTTCTGCTGGAGTGACTCTATTTGGGATTCTGGGGTGCCTTTGTCCTGGGTTGGCCAATACAGCACGATTAGAGCAACTAACACAACTAATGCGATCACAATAAATCCCAGAAGATATCCTGGCATCGTCCGTGTGTGGGAAATTCTTGGTGTATGGTTTCTCCTAAACATAACGTCAATCATTTTTCTTTATTTTATTGTCCAGCAGATTGCAATCTTGCATCAAAAATCAGGGAAGCAGAGCGATGGCATCCAGACCAAGCGTCTCATCCAGCCCAAACATGATGTTCATGTTCTGAACCGCCTGTCCGGCTGCTCCCTTCACCAGATTATCTATTACAGAGAGCACTACAACCGTATCACTGTTCTGAGGACGATGCACAGCCAACCTGCACATGTTTACCCCCCGCACGCTACGCGTCTCCGGATGATCCCCAGTCGGCAGCACGTCTACAAACGGCTCGTCGGCATAATACCCTTCATATAGGCTTTGGAGATTGGCCTCTCCCCGTATTTGACCATAGAGGGTTGCGTGTATGCCGCGGATCATGGGTACCAGATGTGGCACAAATGTCAGCCCTACCTTCTTTTTCGCGATATGCGACAGGGTCTGGGAGATCTCGGGCAGATGCCGATGTCCAGGAACGGCGTAGGCCTTGAAGCTCTCACCACACTCCCCCATCAAGCTGGCGACGGCGGCCTTACGGCCGGCACCACTAACCCCGGACTTGGCGTCCACGATCAAATGGTCTACATCCAGTAGGCCCTGCTCAATCAGGGGTAGAAAGCCAAGAGTGACGGCCGTGGGATAACAGCCCGGGTTGGCCACCAGCCGCGCCTTCGCCACTGCCTCCCGGTTTATCTCTGGCAGCCCATACACCGCCTCATCCAGCAGCTCGGCGCAGGCATGTTTCATTCCATACCACTGATCCCAGACCACAGGGTCTTGCAGCCGGAAGTCCGCAGCCAGATCTATCACCCGCACGCCTTGCAGCAGAAGTTCTGGAACCATCTTCATAGCGGTGCCATTGGGGGTAGCAAAGAATACCAGATCACACTGGGCAAGCCGTGATGTATCCGGCTCAGTGAAAGCCAGGTCTACCTTGCCCCGCAGGTTAGAAAACAGTTCAGCCACGGGGGTTCCAGCCTCCGACCGGGAAGTGATCACGCTCAGCTCCACCCCCGGGTGGGTCGCCAAGATACGCAGCAATTCAACCCCGGTGTAACCAGTACTACCTACGATTCCAACTTTGATCATAAACAGATCCCACACAGAAAAAGCGGCCAGCCAGCCGCTCCCGATTAAAATAGTTTGCTCATTATTGCCCATTTTTCAGAGCGAAGGTATCCAAACAGACTCTCCGGGTGAATATATTCTCACCTATGAACCAAGTCAAATAACCACACATTAGCAGATTCTTATGGTTATAATTGGCCCTACTCTGGCAACAACAAGCATATAGATATGGCTATGCGCAAACATTTGCGCCGATCACGGCGCAAGTTATTTTCCCTGAAGGCATGGAAGGTGCGCCTGGTATTCTGGGTCGGAGCCGTTCTGGTGGGCTGTGTATCCGCAATGTTCGCCATTCTGAGTTTGAAGGCCGACTTGCTGTTCCAGCGGATCACCACCGTTAGTCACTGGATACCCATGATCATGACGCCGCTTGGCATGGTCCTAATCGTCTGGATAACCCGGCATCTAGTCCCGGGCAGTCAGGGCAGCGGTATACCCCAAGCCATAGCGGCCTTGGAGTCACAGGCCAAATCCAAACTTCTTTCTATCCGCATTGCCACCGGCAAGATCATACTTACCCTAATGGGTCTGATTTCTGGCGCCTCCATCGGGCGCCAGGGGCCATCGGTACATGTTGGCGCATCCATCATGTATTCACTGGGCCGCTTCGCCAAGTTTCCCCCTCATTACATGGAAAAGAGCCTAATCCTTGCTGGCGCCGCGGCCGGCCTGGCAGCCGCATTCAATACCCCTCTGGCCGGCATCGTTTTTGCCATCGAGGAGATGAGCCGCTCCTTTGAACAGAAAAACAACGGCATTGTCACTACCGCTGTGGTCTTATCCGGCCTAACCGCCATGGCCATCCTGGGCAAGTATCACTACTTCGGCAGCTCCAACGCATCCATTCCTGATCTGTCTGCCTGGATGGCTGTTCCAATCTGCGGGATCATTGGAGGACTGCTTGGCGGTATGTTCACCTCCGTACTCATGTATGTAACCGAGGTTGCCGCACCCATTATCCGCAACTATCCCTACAAGGTCGCCCTCATCTGTGGTGCTGCGGTAGCACTGTTTGGCTACTACTCCGGTTATCAGACTAGCGGCACCGGCTACCTTGCAGCAAAAGAGATCATCGCCGGGACTGCGGAGTTCGACCCGATGTTTCCGATCAACAAGATGGGCGCAACCCTGGCATCTTATCTCAGCGGCATCCCGGGCGGCCTATTAGTACCATCCCTGGCAACGGGTGCCGGAGTGGGCGCAGACCTGGGACACTGGCTGCCCGTCGCGCCTATTTCAGTTATGGTGATGCTGGGCATGGTGGCCTACTTCTCAGGTGTGGTGCAGACTCCAATAACCGCATTCATCATCGTCATGGAGATGACAGACAATCAGGAGATGCTGCTGCCTTTGATGGCAACCGCATTCGTCGCCTTCGGCAGTTCACATCTAGTCTGCCCCAGACCCCTGTACCACACTCTGGCCATGGCATTTTTGGATCCAAAGAAATGAAACGCAAGGGATATCCAGCTGTCCATTGACATACAATTAAAGAATAAAACAGACAACATCTTTCGTACAAAAAAGATAAAGGACCAAACCCCATGGAAACAATTCAAGCGGTCTCACTTACTCTGGGCGTGGCATGGGCAGCTGGGATAAATCTATACGCGGCAATCCTGGTACTTGGCTATCTCGGTTCCACCGGTAGCGTGGATTTACCGCCAGACTTGGCAATCCTGACTGACCCCGGAGTTATGTTGGCGGCAGGCTTCATGTACTGCGTGGAATTTTTTGCCGACAAGGTGCCTGGCGTTGATACCGGCTGGGACGTTCTACACACATTCATCCGCATACCGGCAGGTGCGCTGCTTGCGGCCGGCATGGCTCAAGGCCTGAATATAGGTCCGGCAGCCGAGCTCATCGCCCTGCTGATTGGCGGGGGACTGTCTGCCACCAGCCATTTCACCAAGGCCGGAAGTCGCATCCTGATCAACACATCCCCAGAACCATTCACCAACTGGACCGCGTCCATCGCCGAAGATCTGGTGGTGGTAGGTGGCCTCTGGGCATCACTGCAATATCCGTGGCTGTTTGTGCTGGGACTGGTCCTGTTTATCCTGATAGTGGCCTGGCTGTTGCCAAAGATCTGGCGCGCCCTAAAACGCATATTCCGCGCTATCGGAGAATTTTTCCGAGGCAAACCCGCTGCCGATCAGGGCTCAGATACAACATCAGGCAGTAAACGCGAGGAGCTGTTACACAGCCTCTACCATGATGCCAGTGGAAGTCCAAAGAGCTGAAGATCCAGATATTAGTAAGATTCACTGATGCGCATAATAACGAGGGAAATACGATATGTGGCTTAAGGCCTTCCATTTAATCTTCATGGTAACCTGGTTTGCAGGACTGTTTTATCTACCGAGACTGTTCGTCTATCACGCCATGACAGAGGATGCAGCTGGCAATGAGCGTTTCAAGATAATGGAACGCAAGCTCTATTATTTCACCCTGCCCTGGATGCTCCTCACCCTGTTTTTTGGATTTTGGATGCTCTACGACTACGCATGGGCAATATTCGGCGCCGCGCTCTGGCTACAGATCAAACTTGGATTGATCGCCCTGCTGGTGGCCTACCAATTTTACTGCGGCAAACTGATGCGAGAATTTGCCGCTGACTGCAACCAGCACAGCGATAAATGGTATCGCTGGTTTAACGAAGGTCCGGTCCTGGTACTATTTGCGGTGGTACTACTAACAAGCCTGAAACCATTCTAGATCTCCCGGAACGGCTATCCGGCAATAAAAAACCCGCTCGATCAACTCGGCGGGTTTTTTATTTAGGCTTCAGGTTAACCAATCAGGAACTGCAGCTACCGCCCTCAGTAGAGGATGACGAGCAGCCTCCGCAACCGCCTGCAGAAGCAACTGGCTGCAGATTGTTGAAGACAAAACTGGGGGCACCGCCCTGATCGGCAAAGTCGATCTCCACGCCGCGCACATGCTGCAGTGTTGGCATATCAACGATAACGTTGAAGCCCTCGCACTCAAGCAGACCGTCATTGTCGTTAATCTGATCAGTGAATGTCATACCAAAGCTCATGCCGCTGCACCCACCTGGGGCCGCATATACCCTAATACCCTTGATATCATCCTCTACCTGCTGGACCAGCTCAGCCATTTTAGCCTGGGCCGGCGCGGTAAGAGTGATATCTTTATCCGAAAGGTGGATGGCTGATGTTTCAGACATAGTGTAACTACTCCATAAAAAATTAAACGGATCGGCGCTTGTTCAAAGATTGTGCGCCGCAATAACCACAATCATTATCGTGGTCTTTCGGGCAACAAATCAAGTTTATCTGGATATCTACCTGATAAATAAAATGGTTTTGCCGCGCTTATAGACGACTCACACCGAGACATCAGGTCTAGCCTAGCCCGTTTTAGGAGGACAACTGCCTGCGGCTATCCAGCTCGTACAAGTGGCGTGATGCATCCACCAGATGCTGTCCCCAATGGATTTGATAGCTGCTACGCCAGTTGCCCAGTGCCAGGGTTGGCTCCACATCCATGATGCTGAGACCTGACTTCAAGTCACAGTAGATATCGGTGAGATCGTCGGCAAGGCTTCCGGACATAGACTGGCCGTCGTGGGCCACATCAAACTGCAACCAATAACTATCATTGGCGCCCAGTCTGTCATGTAGACGCGAGTAGATTTCAAATCTTTTGTCCAAATCAGAATTAACCAGACAAACCGGGGTGGCATCGCGCCCTTGCAAGGCCCCGACAGCAGCATGCAAACGCGGTAACAGCCCAGCCATCTGCTGTAGCCAGGATGAATCAGACTCATCTACAGTTTCAATCAACCGACAAAAGGCAGAAGCCACATCCACCATTTCTTGAATATTTCTATTGTTATCAGACCACATAATCTTCGCACCCATCAACGCAACACACGTAATTAATTGTAGACGAAATACCGTGTGTGAAATTACGTAATTTTACCTCTTAAGCTGGATCTATCCCAGCCAATACACCGGACAAAAAACAAAAAACTCGCGAACTAAATTACCATGAGATTAATAATACAATAAATAACTCTTTATAATCAGGCTGTTATACGCAAGAAAAAAGAGTATGATCGTATGGCAAATAAATGTGGGGCGCACCCTGGCGCAACCACCCAATAAAACTTACTTATGACATTTATCAAAATATATGTCCATGACGCCACCAGTAGTACTCTGCTTCTCCGGCCATGACCCCACCGGCGGGGCCGGATTGCATGCGGATATCGAGGCTATTGCCGCAGCCGGATGCCACTGTGCCAGCGCCATTACCTGCATCACCGTCCAGAACACCCATGATGTGCAGCGATTACTCCCGGTGGCGCCTGAGCTATTTCGACAACAAGCCAAGGCCGTCCTGGATGATCTGCCGGTAGCCGCCATCAAGATAGGCCTGATCGGGGACGCGGGGATATGCAGGGAGATTGCTGCCTTATTGCGGGAATACCCCCAGATCCCGGCGGTGCTGGACCCGGTCCTGGCGGCGGGAGGCGGTACAGAACTGGCGGGGGAGGCCCTGCTGGAATCGATCCGTATGGACCTGCTGCCGCACATTGAGTTGGCCACACCCAACTCCGTCGAGGCACGCCGTATATCCGGCAGAGACGGACTGAAGGAATCCGCCGGTGAGATACTCTCCATGGGATGCAGAAACCTGCTGATAACCGGCACCCATGAAACCAGCGACCAGGTTATCAACACCCTCTATCGGGGATCGGTGGAAAACACACAATCCTGGGACTGGCCCCGACTCCCGGACAGCTATCATGGTTCCGGCTGCACCCTGGCCGCAGCCATTGCCGCTAGAATCGCCAAGGGCTTACCCTTGATACAAGCGGTAGCCTCCGCACAGGAGTACACCTGGCAGACACTGGATCACGCCAACAAATTTGGTAGCGGCCAGGCCCTGCCACAGCGGCTGTTCGAACGCGAATAAGCATCAGAGAAAGAGATCCATCAAATGCCCAAGAATGGTTTAACGGGTCTATACGCCATCACCGATAGCGGCCAGAGAGACCTTGCCCGCCAGGTAGAACTGGCCCTGAAGGGCGGTGTACATATACTCCAGTACCGGGATAAATCTCCTGACCAGACCAGACGCCTGGCCCAGGCCAAGGAATTGCTAAACCTGTGCAGACAACACCATGCCATCTTTATCATCAACGACGATGTGGAACTGGCCGCTGCGGTTAATGCCGATGGCGTACACCTGGGCCGGGATGATCAGAACATTGAAAGTGCCCGGACCAGGCTGGGCAAGGCAGCAATCATTGGGGTCTCCTGTTACAACCGGCTGGATCTGGCAAAGACCGCCCAGGACGCCGGGGCGGACTATGTGGCCTTTGGTCGCTTCTTCCCATCCTCCACCAAACCGGAGGCAATCCAGGCCGGGATCGCACTGCTAGAACAGGCAAAACAGGCCCTGCGCATCCCCATAGTTGCCATCGGCGGCATAACCCCGGAAAATGGCGGCCCATTGCTACAAGCAGGCGCGGATATGCTGGCAGTCATTCAAGGCCTGTTCGGACAACCAGACATTCGCGCTACAGCAGAACAATTCAATCAACAATTTACACAGAACGAGGATTCAAACCCATGACCGGTTCCCATGATCGATTTGTACAGGCTCAACAACATATCCCCGGGGGCGTTAACTCCCCGGTCCGGGCCTTCAAGGGCGTAGGTGGAGACCCGGTCTTCATCGACCACGCCAGCGGCCCGTACATCTATGACCCGGACGGCAACCGTTACATCGACTATGTCGGCTCCTGGGGCCCCATGATCCTGGGCCACGCCCACCCCGAAGTGATCAAGGCGGTGCAGGCCGTGATCGGCAAGGGTCTGAGCTTCGGCGCCCCCACCGAGTCTGAGACCGCCATGGCGGACAAGGTGTGCAAACTGGTGCCATCCATGGACATGGTGCGCATGGTCAGCTCCGGCACCGAGGCCACCATGAGCGCCATTCGTCTGGCCCGTGGCTACACCGGCCGTGACAAGATTATAAAGTTCGAAGGTTGTTACCACGGCCATTCCGATTCCCTGCTGGTCAAGGCCGGTTCCGGCGCCCTGACCCTGGGTGAGCCGAGTTCCCCCGGCGTACCGGCTTCCCTGGCGGAACTCACCATCACCCTGGATTACAACGACCTGGATCAGGTAACCCAGACCCTGGCCGAGATGGGTGATCAGGTCGCCTGCATCATAGTGGAGCCGGTGGCCGGCAACATGAACTGCATCCCACCGCTACCGGGTTTTCTGGAAGGCCTGCGCAGCGCCTGCGACGAACATGGTGTAGTGCTGATCTTTGATGAGGTGATGACCGGTTTTCGCGTGGCCCTGGGTGGGGTCCAGGGGCTGTATGGGATAAAACCGGATCTGACCACCCTGGGCAAGGTAATCGGTGGCGGCATGCCGGTGGGTGCCTTCGGCGGCAAACGGGAGATCATGCAGAAGATCGCTCCGCTGGGACCGGTCTATCAGGCCGGCACCCTTTCGGGCAACCCGGTTGCCATGAGCGCAGGCCTAAAGACCCTGAAACTGATCTCAGAACCATCGTTTTTCACCGAGCTGACCCAAAAGACCCAAACCCTGGTGGACGGACTGCGGGCTCAGGCCAACAAGGCCGGGGTTCCACTCACCTCCAATCTGGTGGGAGGCATGTTCGGCATCTTCTTTACCCAAGAGGACAAGGTAACCAACTATGCCCAATCCACCGCCTGCAATCAGAGTCAGTTCAAGGCCTTCTTCCATGCCATGCTGGCCCGTGGCGTCTACCTTGCGCCGTCTGCGTTTGAGGCTGGATTTGTATCCGCCGCCCACAGCGAAGGGGATATTGAAACCACCATCGCTGCCGCTGGCGAGGCCTTCGCTGAGATTGCTTAGAACGCAGGGGTCGGAGTCGATTGCTACTTACTTAAGCTAAATATCTCTATTCAAGCACCTTGTTTGTCATTCCGGCGAAGGCCGGAGAAGTGGTGCATGGACGCACCGTTTACGTACCTAAGGATGGAATCCAGAGAAGCAACCACCATTGGTGGATATGGATCCCGGCCTTCGCCGGGATGACGGTGATTTTGAGCTTAAGTAAGTGCCATTCGGGTCGGAGTCGATTAATCCTCCACCTCGGCCGGCTTATATTCAGCCGCCATCGCCTGCTGTACCTCATAGGGTACCTGCTGGTAGTGGCTGAATTCCAGGGTGTAGGTACCGCGACCACCGGTTAGCGAGTTTAGCTCATTGGCATACTGACTTATCTCTGAGATTGGCACCTTGGCCTTGATGTTGAGGAAGCCGCTACTCACCGCCTCCGTCCCCAACAAGTGACCTCGTTTACCCGATAGATCTCCGGTCACAGCACCCATAGCCTCATCCGGAACTACCAGGTCGAGAACAACCACTGGTTCCAGTAGTACCGGTTTGGCCTTGGATACGGCCTGCTGAAAGGCCTTTTTACCCGCAGCCACAAACGCCACCTCCTTGGAATCAACCGAGTGGTATTTGCCGTCATACACCGTGACCTGCACATCCTGCATGGCATAGCCTGCCACCACACCCTCACTCAAGGCCTGGAGCACACCCTTCTCTACCGCCGGGATCAGACCAGAGGGGATAACTCCACCCTTTACTGCATCCACAAACTTGAAGCCCGCGCCACTCTCCAGGGGGGCAACCCGCAGATAGACCTCGCCAAACTGCCCGGCACCGCCGGTCTGTTTCTTGTGCCGGTAATGGCCCTTGGCCTCGGCACTGATAGTTTCCCGATACACCACCTTGGGCGGATGGGTATCAACCTCCACATTGAAACGATCCTTCATCTTCTCCAGGGTCAGACGCAGATGCAGCTCACCCAACCCGCGCAGGATGGTCTCATTATTGGAGACGTTATGTTCTATCTCCAAACAGGCATCCTCCTCTACCACCCGATGCAGAGCGTTACCCAGGCGTTGATCGTCGCCTCTGGTCTTGGCGTGAATGGCAAGACCATGCACCGGCACCGGAAACGCCAGCGGTTTGAGATGGAGATAATCCTCTTCGTGTGAATCATGCAGCACCGCGTCCAGATGGATCTCCTCAATCTTGGCCACGGCGCATATATCACCAGGTATACCCTTGGACGTCTCCACCTGACTCTTGCCCTGGAGCCTGAATATATGTCCAACCTTAAACGGTTTGCGTCCATCTCCAATATAGAGCTGACTCTCCTTGGTTATGGTGCCTTGATGGATACGGAATACTCCAATCTTTCCCACAAATGGGTCTGCCGCCACCTTGAATACATGGGCCACTACATGCTTGGTTGGATCTGGTTCAACCAGAAACGGCTTCTCTTTATCCCCCTCACCCATCAAGAAAGGACGTGGATTGCCTTCAAGCGGACTCGGCATCAGATGTTCCAGCACATACAGCAGCTCGGATATGCCGACACCGCTTGCTGCCGAAGTAAAACAGATGGGTACCAGATGGCCTTCGCGCAGTGCCTTCTCAAATGGATCGTGTAGCTGCTGCGGACTCAATTCGTCGCCCTGCTCCAGGTAAAGCTCCATGAGCTTCTCATCCACCTCGACCACCTGATCTATGATCTGGGTATGGGCCTCGGCTACGGAAGAAAAATCAGCCTCTCCATCAGGATTAAAAAAGCAGTCCACCACTTTTTTGCCGCCGTCTGTGGGTAGATTGATCGGCAAGCACTCGGAGCCGAACTCTCGCCGTATATTCTCAACCAACTCAGGAAGATTTGCCTCTTCCGCATCTATCTGGTTGATGATGATCATGCGGCAAAGCTTACGCTCGGCTGCCATCTGCAACATGCGCCTACTGATCATTTCGACGCCGGCGCCAGCATTGATCACAACAGCCACCGTCTCCACCGCAGGGAAAGCGGAGATAGACTGTCCGATGAAATCAGGAAGCCCCGGTGTGTCAACCATATTCACATGGATATTGTCGTGATCGACACTGATAACCGATGAGGTTAGGGAGTGTTGATACTCCTTTTCCAGGGGATCAAAATCGCTTACTGTATTACCTTTTTCCACACTTCCGGCCGTGGTTATTGTGCCGGATTGCACCAGGAGAGCCTCAACCAGGGTGGTTTTACCGCAACCACTCTGCCCTACCAATGCGATATTACGGATATCTTCTGCAGTATATCGAGGCATAATTTCTTCCTTCTTTACCGTTGAAACAGGCCATGAGATGCTTTCAACTGAAAAAAAATCATCCCAGATGAAATAAATCTGTAAAGGGTCTTTTTTTTAGTACGAAACAGTGATAGAAAAACATAAAACGCATTTCCTATCCAGTGTTATTAACAGATGTGTAGAGGAGTATCATTATTATGTTTGGGGAAAGACACGACCTTCCACATGAGTTCCCGGAGCACGCCGAGCTGATAAAGGCCCTGTGTGACGTTAATCCGGTATTTGCTGCCATGTACAAGGAGTACGATGCCTTGGACAAGGAGATCCTGAAGATTGAGCAGAATGTTGAACCTGTCTCAGATGTATATGCGGAAGACCTAAAGAAGAAACGCATGCTACTGAAAGACAAGCTCTACGAAACACTTACCAGACAGAGCGCCATTAATAAAAACCACGTCAGCGCCTAAACGCAACCATACCTGAGTATAGTCATGCCCATACTCAGGTATGGATAGGCCTCTTCATATCGGTGAAACCAACTTATCCACACCTTCGAGCAGAATAAAATCTTCCGGCCGAATGGCCCAAAACAGCGATTCATGGAACAATCGCCCTACACCCACGTTAAAACCTAACAGGATCAATACACCCAAGCCGTGACCGAGATATTCCAGCAACTGCTGCACTGGGTCCAAATGCACCCGACCTGGTCCGGGATTATTATCTTCCTGGTGGCCATGACCGAGTCCCTGGCCATCGTGGGCCTGATCGTGCCGGGTGTGGCCATCATGTTTGGTATAGGCGCACTCATCTCGGCCGGTGCGATTGAGTTCTGGCCTACCTTTGCCTGGGCGGTTGCCGGTGCGGTTGCCGGTGATGTCAGCAGCTTCTGGTTAGGGTTTCACCTCCAGGACCGAATCTCCTGTATCTGGCCCTTTACCCGGTATCAGGAAAGCCTGGATCAGGGCAAGGCATTCTTTGCCAAATACGGTAGCAAGAGTGTGGCCTTTGGTCGCTTCTTCGGCCCGGTACGGGCGGTTGTACCCCTGATCGCCGGCAGCATGGGAATGCAGCCCTGGCGCTTCGCCATAGCCAGCATCCTGTCATCCCTAGTATGGGCGCCTGCCTATCTGGCACCCGGAATTGTGTTCGGCGCATCCCTGGAGCTGGCCTCCCAGGTGGCGTTCCGCCTGGTGATTCTGATCCTGTTGCTAGCGGTCCTGACCTGGATATCAGTCTTGCTGATACGCCTCACCTTCCGCCTGTGCCAACCTCACGCCAGCGCCTGGGTCCAATCTATCCTCAACTGGTCGCGCCTGCACCCCGCCTTCACTGAGGTAGCTGCTGCCCTGGCAGACCCAAAACACCCAGAGGCCAGGGGACTGGCCATTATGGCCACCGTACTTATCTTCGCAGTCGGACTTTCCGGGCTGGTGTTTGGGGCAGTGGTAAATGGCAGCACCCTCACTGGAATCGATCAGACCGTACTAAATAGCCTGAAGAGCCTGCATACCCCATGGGCCGATCACTTGATGCTGGTCTGTTCTCGCCTGGCGGATGCTCGGGTAATCACAACTCTAGTCATAGCGGTGGTTATATTCCTGGCCTGGCAAAGACACTGGCGCTCCCTGGTGTACTGGCTGGCCGCGGTCGGCTTTGGACTGCTGGCCTCAACAGCCCTGAAGTACGGACTTCAGATCCCGCGCCCACCAAACCAAGTGCCCGGACTTGGCCCCTACTCCTTCCCCAGTGGCCACACCCTACGGGCCATGGTGATATATGGTTTTCTGGCTGTGATCATCGCCCGCTCCATGCGCGAAAGATGGCGCTGGCTGCCTTATAGTCTGGCCGGACTTATGATCATCCCGGTGGCACTGGCACGGCTCTATTTGGGAGTACATTGGCTCTCAGACGTTTTGGGGAGCATCACCCTGGGGATGTGCTGGGTAGCCATACTGGGGATAGCCTACTACCGCCACACCCGCGCAGAGGCACACTGGCTGGGACTAGGTGTTATCTCAGTGCTAATTATCGCGAGCGCTACCGGACTCCAAACGTGGAAGATGCACAGCCTGGACCTGGAAAGCTATATTCACACTCCGGAGGTAATAGAGATCTCCGCCACAGAATGGAGAGACCGTGGTTGGAGCCAACTTCCCAGGGTACGCAAGGACACCCGCAACCAACAGACCCACCCCTTGGACATCCAATACGCCGGGGAACTCGAACAGTTTGAAGCCAGTTTCAAGAAAACAGGTTGGGACAGGGCACAGCCCTTGGGCTGGGGTAGTGTCCTGAAATTTCTCTCCCCGGACCAGCCGCTGCAACAATTACCATTGCTACCCCAGGTCCATGACGGCCAACATGAGGCCTTGGCGCTGATCAAGCTACTACCGGATAACCGACGTCTGGTGCTGCGTCTCTGGCCTGCCTTCATCCGAATCCAGCCCGCAGCCAGACCGCTGTGGATAGGCAATGTTACGGAACAATACAAAAAAGATGTGGCCGGAATATTCGCCTTTCCAGATACCAGTGAAGATTTCGATAAGCCGTTTCAAATCCTGCTTAAGGACAACGTAGTCCTGCCGCATAAACAGCCAGATCCTAGGGTATTGCTGTTGTGGAGCGGTGACTGAAAACCATAGGTTCCCCAACTCAGCCCCAGGGTTTTATCAGATCATGCTCAATCCCGAGATGATCCAACACCCGCGCCACCATGAAGTCCACTATCTCTTCCAAACTCTGAGGACGATGATAAAAACCGGGACTGGCCGGCATGGTAACCACACCCAGGCGCGCCAGCTTGAGCATATTCTCCAGATGTATGGCCGATAGCGGGGTCTCTCTCACCATCAGGATCAGTTTGCGCTGCTCCTTCAGCATTACATCCGCCGCCCGTTCGATCAGATTATTACTGGCGCCGCTGGCGATGGCAGAGAGGGTACCTGCGGTGCACGGACACACCACCATAGCGGCCGGAGGATTGGAGCCACTGGCCACCGGAGCCGTCCACTCCTCGCGCCCAAACATACGCAACTGCCCGGCTGCGGCGTTAAACCGCTCTGCCAGCATAGCCTCTGCCTGGGTGGTTGCAGCAGGCAGTTCCAGACCGGTCTCCATCGGGATCACCACCTCTCCTGCCTTGGATATCATCAGATAGACCTGACGCCCGTTCCGGATCAACACATCCAACAGCCGCAGGCCATAGGCGCTGCCGGATGCGCCGGTTATGGCAAGTGCGATTGGTCTGCTCAGATCTAGCTTGGAATCTATCGTCATATCGGTGTCACTAGTTATCTTTGATTCAGAACATCCAACAGCCGTTGATGGATATTCCCAAAACCGCCGTTACTCATGATCAGAATGTGGTCACCAGACTTGGCCTCAACTCCCAGGGTGGCAACAATATCCTCGACCGAATCGAACAGACGCGCCCTGCTGTTTAGCCCCTGAAATACCTCTCGGGCATCCCATTCCAATTCATCTGAAGCATAGACCAACACCTGATCGGCGGCCTGCAGCGATACAGCAAGCTGTCCGGCATGTATCCCCATACGCATGGTATTGGAGCGCGGCTCCAACACCGCGATGATACGCTCTGCGCCAACCCTGGCCCGCAGACCATTCAAGGTGGTTTCGATCGCAGTGGGGTGGTGGGCAAAGTCATCATAGACTGTTATACCTGCCACCTCACCCCGCAGCTCCATGCGGCGCTTTACGTTGTTAAATCTAGCCAAGGCCTCAATGGCAATAGCGGTCGGCACCCCCGCATGCCTGGCTGCAGCCACCGCGGCCAGGGCGTTATTCAGATTATGCTGTCCGTTCAGTTCCCAGCACACCCGCCCAGCCTGTTCTGATCCGTTATATATATCAAACTCGCTGGCCTGCGGGTTGGAGTTGCTGCTGTGCCACTGAACATCTCCTTGGGGAGAGAACTGCTCCACCGGAGTCCAGCATCCCATCTGCAACACCTGGTTGATGGCCGGATCGTGACCGGGCGCAATGATCAAACCGTTGCCAGGCACCGTGCGCACCAGATGATGAAACTGACGCTGAATCATCGCCAGATCATCAAAGATATCGGCGTGATCAAACTCCAGGTTGTTCAGGATCAAGGTGCGGGGGTGGTAATGAACAAACTTGGAGCGCTTATCAAAGAAGGCGGTGTCATACTCATCCGCCTCCACCACAAAGAATGGGGTGTCGCCCAGGCGGGCCGATATACCAAAATTCATCGGCACGCCACCGATAAGAAAACCCGGAGTCATGCCAGCATCTTCCAGTATCCAGGCCAGCAGACTGGCAGTACTGGTCTTACCGTGGGTACCGGCAACCGCCAACACCCATCTTCCGTGCAACACATGTTCCGCCAACCACTGAGGACCTGAGGTGTAACGCATACCCTGGTCCAACATATATTCAACCGCAGGATTGCCCCGGGACATGGCATTACCCACCACCACGCAATCCGGTTCCGGTTGCAGGTGCGCAGGCTCATAGCCTTGCATCAATCTGATACCAGCATCTTCCAGTTGGGTACTCATGGGCGGATAGACCCCGGCATCGGAACCGCTCACCTCATGCCCCCGGGATCGGGCCAACAGCGCCAGCCCTCCCATAAAGGTTCCACAGATTCCGAGTATGTGGATATGCATCCGGTAGATTCCTCTATCCTGTCGGCAGGATCATCTGCGCCAGCGTATTTACCAGCATAAAATAACCGATAGCGATCAGCACCCCGCTGCTAAGATGCAGTTTAAAGCTATGGCGCAGTATGTGCCCCATGATCACCAGACTCCAAACCAGCAACGCAAAATATAGCACCACCCCTAGTAACTGATATACAGAATGCTCGGGACTAACATCCGTCAACCACAGCACCGGCAGAGATAGCAGGTTGAGGATCACCCCGGTACCAAACAGGGCTGTAGCTGCCTGCACCAGCCGGGAGGAGAGCCCCATCATGGCAAGAAAGATCTGCAACAGAGCCAGAGTCAGCGCCACATCCAGCAACCCGATCATCAGGGCCGAAACCAGACCGCCCGGCAGACTCATTGCCCCAAGCATCCCGCTAACGATTGCCGCAAGCATGGTCAACAGCATCAGAGTACTGGATGCTGGCACATCCTGGGGCTTGGCCCGTAGCAGACAGATATCAGTAAAAAGGTTAAACAGTAACTTCACAACTCAGTCCATAGGGTTACAACAGAAAAAATATGCAGGAAACAATTGATCCGATCCAATGTTATCCTTTGCAACATCATCTACCAAGGATTAAAAATATTTATGTTGGAACTACATATCGAAACCGGGCCACAACTGCACGAACTTTGCACTCAACTAAAGGGCAGCAGATGGCTGGCCCTGGATACAGAGTTTATCCGGGAGAAGACCTACTACCCGAACTTCTGTCTGCTACAGATAAGCAATGGCGATCTGGCAGCCAGCGTCGATCCGCTGGCGATAGAAGATCTAAGCGAACTGATGGAAATCATCTACGATGACTCCATCGTCAAGATATTCCACGCAGGTCGTCAGGATCTGGAGATATTCCACCAACTATGGGGCAGGCTGCCTCAACCGATCTTCGACACCCAACTTGCAGCCACCCTGCTGGGTCTGGGGACTCAGGTCGGCTACGGCAATCTGGTACAGAAGGTCATCGGGCTGGAACTGGAAAAGGGCCACTCCCGTACCGACTGGTCACGCCGCCCCTTGAGTCAGGAGCAACTGCGCTACGCCCTGGATGATGTAATCTATCTGGGCGAGATATACACCAACATACTCGAACAGCTGCGCCGTTTGGGCCGAGAGGCGTGGTTACAAGAGGACTTTAACGCCCTCACCGATCCCGCCACATACAACATAGACCCCCAGACCATGTGGCAACGCGTAAAGGGGAGCCAACACCTGAAGGGCGTCCAGCTTGCTGTGCTTCAGGCAATCAGCGCATGGCGCGAACTAGAGGCAGAACAGGCCAACCGCCCCAGGCGCTGGATTCTAAAAGACGATGCGCTGGTAGAGCTGGCACGCAGACAGCCGGTAAACATCAAAGGGCTGGAGCAGATACGCGACCTGGAATCCGGGAACATTAAACGTCATGGTGACAACCTGCTCCAACTGATTGCTACGGCCAAAAATCTGCCCAAAGAGAAGTGGCCTCAGGCCAAGGCACGCACGGCAAGACTCAATGCCAACCAGGAGGCGGTCGCCGACCTGCTGCAATGTTGCCTGCGACTAATCGCCGACCAAGAGGAGATCAGCCCCAGCGCCCTGGCCAGCCGCAAGGAGCTGGAACTTCTGGCAACTGGAAACAGAGATTCTGAACTACTGCATGGTTGGCGCAAGGCCCTGGTTGGAGATCCTCTTATCGAAGTACTGGAGGGGCGCGCCAGTCCGCAATTAGACAACGGAAGGCTAAGGCTTGAGCGGGGTTAGTGATTCTTGGCATCACAACAATCAGACGTTAATACGACAAATCCATTTATGCGTGAGGTTCACATATAGATAGAATTAAATCCCTCCTGATAATCCTCTAGCCGCCTCCGGTCATGCCGATGCCAGAAGTCTAAACTTTGGTGGGGTGGTCTATTGTTAACCTTAGAGGCGGTTATTGCCATATGGCTATATGAAGGAAGAGATTAAGAAGTATAAATGTCTGAGTTTCTTACCCTCCAGATCAGAGGTCTGTTGATATGACTGCGACACATTAAAAAAAGAAAAAGGGGCCGGATATATAGACGCAATATTCTTTTTGTCACAAACGAACTTTTTCCTTGCATCGCGGGACGAACCATATATGACCCTATCGATCCCTTACGGTGATTCTGCTGATTTGATAACTGTGAGCTAGTTAACAGTAAGTTTTTATTACGCCTGTAATATCTGCGTTTACTGATACATACATAGGGATAATGTAATGAAATACTCCACAGCTATAGGATGTGTTGTAGTTTTATGTGCTGCATTTATAGGTAATGTTAACGCTGCTAGTGCCCAGTTTGATTCTCAATTAGATTTGTCAAACCTCCAGTACCCAGTAACCATAAATGGGTCTTCAGGAATTGCCGCAGCGAACCTGCTTCGCTTTGATTTAGGCACAGGGTGGAGTGGCGAAATGGAATTTCTACTGACTACTGGCCCCTACTTCGATTTGACCACCACGCTGGGTATCGCCTTAACCACAGATCCCAATAATACTTTGTTCAACAACCCAAGCACCTTTCTTCAACTAGTTGACCCTGCGACATCCGTGACCGATTTTTTTAATAACAATGTTACTGATTGGGTGTTTTTTGGCTGGGGAAGTACTGTCATAACAGCGGGAGGCACCTCCAGTATTACTGACCAGTTTGACCCACGCTTGCTGTTTGATCCCACTGAGCACTATTATGCATTTGTCGCCGGTGGTTCCGTTGTCCCAACTTATGTCGATGTGAGCTTGACCGTAAATGAAATTAGCGCCGTACCGCTTCCTGCTGCCGTCTGGCTGTTTGGTATGGGCCTTGTTAGTCTTCTTGGCGTGGGCACCAGTTTTCGAAACCGTACTACGGCTGATACAGTAACCGCAGCAGGGTAGAACGAAAGGCAAGAAGAAATAAAGAAAAACAGATACACCCCCCCTTTTCCTTCAAGTCATGCCGATGCCCGAGATGAACGGCATTGAGCTGGACACTGTCATCAATGCCACGGAGATCCGGATTAAGTTAACGGCCGAATAAGGATTCACACATCTCCGGCCACGACTCCATCCAGCCTGGTATCTCATCGCCGGGCATGGGCCTGGCGGCAAAATAGCCCTGAACCTGATCACAGCCCAACTGTTCGATCCGGCGCCACTCCTCCAGGGTTTCCACCCCTTCGGCAACAATGGTCATATTCAGCTTCTTTGCCATCTGTACGCTAGATTCAAGGATTACCCCGGTACGCCCACCGTCATTATTGGACTGCACATAGCTGCGATCCAGCTTGAGTTCATCGAAGGGCAGATCACGCAACTGGCTGAGATTGGAGTGACCGGTACCAAAATCGTCAATAGAGAGTCTGACCTTTTTCATGCGCAACCGTAACAGGGCCTCCAGCGGACGCACCAGATCCTCCATCAACTGGCTCTCTGTCACCTCCAATTGAAAGCGTCCGATGTCACCACTGGCATCTTTAACCACCTTCTCCAGGCGATCTGGAAAGCCTGCATCATACAGGCTGTCCATAGAGAGATTGACGGCGACCTTCAGCTCGATACCCTGCCGCCGCCACTGTTTCTCCATTTTGGCGGTCTGTTCGATTATCGAAAAGGTCAGCTTATCGATCAGTCCGTGTTTCTCAGCCACCGGGATGAAATCATTTGGAAAAACAGGGCCATGGACACTGTTTGGCCAGCGGGCCAGCGCCTCCACGCCCACAGGTATCCGGTCGGCAATCCGTATTTTGGGTTGGAACCAAGGCTTGAGTTCACCGAGTTCGATCGCCTGTTCCAGCATCTCAGGGGTAATGGATGTACCTTCAGGCCGTCTATTCTTCGCCCGATCTTGCTCGATATGATTGGACAGGATGTTAAGAAGCTTCTCTACTTGAATTGGCTTCTCGATAGCCCCGAGTACCGACAGGCTTCGTGCACGGGCCAGTGACTCCGCCATCTTCAGTGTTTGGCTGTCCTCACCACTAAAAAGCAGTATGCCTCCCCCATAACCCGTCTCATCAAAATAGCGCAGCAGTTCCAGACCATCTGCACCCGGCATATTAAGATCGGATAGCACCAGGCCCACAGGCGGCTCCGCTGAGGAGAGATTCTCAATAGCATTTGCAACACTGTCTGCCGTCAGCACATGGGCAAAACCTAGTCGGCAAAGTACCTGCGCGGTTGTGCGCAGTACGAACGGTTCATCATCCACCACCAGAACAGAACCGGGGAATTCCTTTGGGTCCATATTACATAACCTGCCAAATCATTCGGTCTTACAATAGTTATCTATCCACTTATGAACCTGATCAAACAAGCGGAAAAAATGGAGCATCTGCTGATTCGCGGCCTGGGTGTCACTCTGCTTGCCCGCCATCTCCAACGCAAGACAGCAATCCGCCAAGGCGTTGGCGCCCACCGTAAGGGCCGACGACTTCAACTTGTGGGCCAGGCTACCCAGCACCGGCAGATCACCCTCGTGAAAGGCGCCCCTTATCTGCTCCACTGTTGGCGTGCTGGTTTCGAGGAAATCAGTATAGTATTCGGCCAACATTTCCCTGTCCTGAGTGTCCAGCAGGCGTCCTAATGCGAGGGGGTCAACGGCTTCATGGGATGCCTCTTCCGGTGCATCCGTGGTTCTATCCCTGCCCCTCTCCTGCGTCGTATCGGGCAACCACCGCTCCATGGCCTGCTGAAGTTGATACAGCTGTATGGGCTTGGTCAGATAATCATCCATACCTGCGGCAAAGCATTTCTGGGCCGCCCCCTTCAACGCATCGGCGGTAATGGCCATAATCGGAATACGCCCCCCATCGGGCTCTTCCCGACGAATCGTCTCCGAGAGCTGGTAACCGTCCATCTCCGGCATATGGCAATCTGTCATCAGCATGGCATAGCTGCCAGTACGCCACATCTCCAGCGCCTCCCTACCATCTTTCGCTGACTCAGCAAGGTAGCCGATCATCTGCAGCTGCTGGCCGATCACCATTTTATTCGTTTCGTTGTCATCGGCCAACAGAATCAATCTCCCTTTCTCCCTGGCCTCGTCCACCGACAGAGGGGGGTCAGACAGAACCTCTTTCGGGGCCGCTACCTCCTGTATCGGCGACTCCCGGCCCACGACTGCCGCCACTGCATTTAGTAGTGTGGCCCGGTGCAGGGCATTCATGTCCAGGGTTAGGCCATCGTCTTCGTGGGGCCGGGCATAGCAGCGACGCCCCCGCTCCAGAAGCACGAAGCGCATCTCAACACTCTTCATCGCGCTACGCAGCTCCTCGCGCAATGGTCGGGCCATCTCCATGTCGCCCTCTGTATCGATCACCACCACCGGTTCCTTGATACCGCCACACTCCTTTCGGCATGTGTCGATCGCCTCATCGGAGTTCACCGACATCACCTCAGCCCCGGCATGCTGCAGATAGTTTGTCAGCATCCAGGTTACATCATCGTTGCCGTTTACCAGCAGCACCTTAATGCCCTTCAGGTCGGAGGTATCAACCACCGATGATTCGGCCTCCTGCTCAAGTGATATATGTACACTAAAGATTGAACCCTGCCCCTCGCTACTCTCCACCTCTATATAACCACCCATCATCTCCACCAAGCGCTGGGTAATAACCAGCCCCAATCCGGTACCGCCGAAACGGCGGGTGGTATCTTCTTCGCCCTGTACAAACGACATGAATAGCCGCTTCTGTACCTCGGCGCTCATACCGATACCGTTATCGCTCACCCGGAAACAGACATCCACCCGACCGCTTCTCTTTTTCTCCAGCAGCACACTGATCATTACCTGTCCGCTTTTACCGGACTGGCCACCGCTGAACTTGATGGCGTTCCCTGTCAGGTTGTAAAGAATCTGACGCAGACGAACCGGATCACCCTTCACCTCCGGTAGTTTTGGATCGCAGTAGATCAACAGTTCAACACCGCGTTTGTCGGCCAAGTACCGCAGGTTTCCCCCCAGCTTCTCTACCAGAGGTTCCAGGGTTAGGGGCGCCTGCTCAAGATCCAGCCGTCCGGCCTCGATCTTGGAGAAATCTAGTATGTCGTCAATGATGCCCTGCAGTAGGGTCGCAGAGTCCCGAGCGGTAGCGACCAGATCATGTTGCGAGCTGTCCAGTTCGGTATGGGCCAGCATATCGACGGTACCAACCACCCCGTACAAGGGGGTACGGATCTCGTGGCTCATGGTAGCCAGGAAGGTGGACTTGGCGCGGTTCGCCTCAACCGCCTCTTCCCTGGCCTGAATAATGGTCTGTTCCGCCTTTTTACGTTCGCTGATATCGCGGATAACACCGGCAAAGTGGAGTCCTGCACTAAGCTCCATGCGATTGACGTTCAATTCGACGGGAAAGACATCTCCATTCGACCGCCGCGCCTCGGTCTCGCGTCCGGTGCCTATCACCCGAGCCGCACTGGTCTCCCGGTTGCGATCCAACTGGCCGTCATCCTCACTGAGGATGAATTCGGGTATCAGCATGCTCACGTTATGGCCTATCAATACATCGGAGGCATACCCGAACATCTGTTCCATTGCCGGGTTGACTCTCTCTATCAGCCCCTGCCCGTCGATCACAATAATTCCGTCGTTTGCCGTCTCTACGATGGCTTGCAGCCGATTTTGCGCACTGGCGATCTTGCGCTTGCCCGAGGCAAACACCGCCGCCAACACGACGAGTATCAACGCGGTGATAACAGCGGCGCCCACGGTAGTCAGGCGCACGAAATAGAACATGTCGTAGGCCTCGGCCACATCCTGCTCAATAGCAAAGCCAAAACCCAAATCCCTCTCCCAGCGCCAGGCCCCCACCACGGGTACGCCGCGGTAGTCCCGGTAACCCTCCAGGTCGATACCATCCTCGCCGCTGGTCGCGCTGGCCACCATCCGAGTCAACGGCAACTCACCTGGGACTGATCCCATGCCATCACCTTTTGTCAGATCAATACCTGGGTCCAGCAGCAGCAGGTGAGATGCGCTCGATTGCCCCGGCTCCAGCAACCCAATGCGGGTAAGTTCCTCCTCGAAGCGGCTCTCGCTGAGCAGCATGCCGTACCGGTCGAACGCGTAGCTATCACCGGTCTCGCCGATGCGCTCATGTTCCATAATGGTAAAGAGCATGCTAAAGGGATTGATACGCAGTGTCAGCAGCGCGATTATCGCGCCGGATTCATCCCTGATGGGGGTCGCCACGAACATTGTCTCCTGACCGGATGCCGCTAATTGCGGCCCTCTTTCCAGAAACACGTCAGAGCGCTGTAGCGGGGTAAGCCTGGTTTTTCCGCTCCAGACCTCTGCCAACAACTCCGGGTAGCGGACTAGCAGATTGGGGGTGCCGACGTTGGCATTGCGCGATGAGGCAAGACTGATACTGTCCGGCGCAATGATAAAATAGCCTTCATACAGCTTGGACTCCAGATAGAAGCGCATCTCGTGACGCATCTCCTCCTGGCTTGGTGCCGCCAACAATGTTTCTCGCTTCCGGGGCAACGCCAACAGCGCCTTGGTGACCTTTCGCACATGCTTATCCTGAGCAATGCTCTGCACCAGCAGCCGCTGTTCCCGACTCCAGACCCGGACAGACTCCTTGGTGCTATCCAGCACCGTGGATATTTTATTTCGAAGAGCGGCCTGATAGCGTTCATCAACCAGCCGTATCACCGAGTAAGCGGATACGGCCGTGAGCAGCAGGGCAGCGACAACCACCAGCAACTGCTGGGCTGAAAGACCAAGTTTCTCGACTAATAACTTGCTCGAAGGCACTACATTCCCTCCCTGGAACCAGAAAAAGAGCGGTTGAACCTAGATTCCCAATTAACCGCTCGATTTGTTTACTTATGTGCTGATTTTATGAAAATTTCTTCGATACGACACTTCACCTGCTGGGTGAAATACACTACGCAGCGGGTTGAAGACCATGTAGCCGCCAATCCAATTATTGCATAAAGTGTAGTTCACAGCGAAAACAGTAGATGGATAGCCACGCGACAGTGGATGGAGGTGTATAGGCTCAAGTTACGGTGTGAATGCCAAAAGAACTGTGATCAAGGACCCACAACTACAACCGACCCTTTCCACCAAGATAAAGAACACTTAAAATCTGTTCGAAGCCGACCTAGGCCTGACATTACCAATACAGGTAAAAGACCCACAAAGGAGCACAGGACAAAACACCGCCCATGCCAGCAGCAGCTAACATCTTTTTCAAGACATGCCTGTCACTACTTCTGACGGCCTGTTTATACATTGGAGAAAGTGGAGCCTCAGGCCCATGGAAGATGTTGGAAGACGGCCTGGAACTTGGGACTTTTCACAGCAAGATACCCACCCTGTTTGGCAGCAGCGAGGTCACGGTCTTGCGGGTCGACCCAAAACTTTGGGATATCAAACTCTATACCATACAAGAGTTTGGCTACGACACCGGCATCTCAGCCAAGAAGTGGAGTAAGCGCCACCACCTCTCCGTAGCGATCAATGCCGGAATGTACCTGCACGATGTAACCACCCATGTTGGTTATCTTAAGGCCGGAGAGGTAATCCAGAGCAGACACATCAACCGCTACCAATCCGTAGCCGGGTTTTCCCCCAAGGACAACACCCTAACTCCATTTCGGATATTCGATCTGGATGAGGAAGATACGGATCTTACCAAGATAACCGAGCAGTACTCCCACGTGGTGCAAAACATGCGTCTGATAAAACGACCTGGTGAGAACCGCTGGGCACAACAAAACAAAAAATGGAACGAGGCGGCACTGGGCGAGGATAAACAGGGGCGCGCGCTGCTGATCTATTCCCGAAGCAGACTCTCCATGCATGACTTCAACGAGTTGATACTCTCTTTGCCGATCGATCTGGTAAGCGCTCAACACCTTGAGGGCGGCAAAGAGGCCCAGCTATACATCAACCACCCCAAACACACCCAAGAGATAATAAACAGTTTTGAAAATCCGTTTTTCGGCCAGAGCAACAGCCTGAAGGCCTGGCCCATACCGAACATAATTGGTGTCAGCAAAAAAGACTCAACCACCCAGCAACCCGATTAAAAAGTATCCGCTGAACGTCGGCGCATTAACATAACCAAGACCAGCGGCAAACACACCAATATCACCACCCCCCAGTTGCCCACCATGGCATAGGGCGTCATCCCCTTCATCGGGATTATCTCACCCCGCAGCACGTACTGTTTGAAAATGGGCGAGATGCCGAGCAGCTCTCCTTTAGAGCCGATGAACGCGGAGATCCCGGTGTTGGTGGCGCGCAGTTGATAACGCCCGGTCTCGATGGAACGCATGCGGGCAATCTGTAGATGTTGCGGCAACGCCAGCGAATCACCAAACCAGGCGTCGTTACTGGCGTTTACCAGAAATTCCGCATCCGGCATCGCCTGGATGACCTCCTCACCAAAGGCATCTTCATAGCAGATCGAGACACCCGCCTTATGTCCGGCCACCCGGATCAGGGGTCGCTCCGACTCACCGGCGGCAAAGTTCGACATGGGTATCTGCAAATATTCAATCAGTGGTTGCAGCAACAACCGCATGGGCATGAACTCACCAAAGGGAACCAGATGCCTCTTGTAATAGGCGTTGCGCACAGACCCTAAGGTACTCATGGAATTATAATAACGCCTATCCGCATCCTCCCAAACCGCAATACCAAACAGCAGATCACTAGCGTTCTTCTGTGCCTCCAGCTCCAGACCCTGGAATAGATCTTCCTCCAGTTGATGATAGAAGGCCGGGATGGCGGTCTCCGGCCATACGATCAGATCACTGCCCCACTCCTGCCTGGTGAGTTTGAGATAGAGATCTATGGTTGGCTGTTTAGTCTCTGGCTTCCATTTCAACGACTGCTCCACATTGGCCTGGATGATACTCACCTTGAGCGCATCGCCAGATGGTATGGTCCAATCTTTCTGGATCAGAAACCAACCACCACCCCATACCAGGACCAGTACCAGCAGCGCGGGGAGCAGCGCCCTGAAACTGTTAATCACCGCTACCAGGCTGGCGGCAGAAAGCATGACCAACAGACTCACCCCATAGACCCCAAGCAACGGGGCGTAACCTTGCAGCGGCGTTCCGGTCTGGGAATAGCCCAGGGCCAGCCAGGGGAACCCGGTCAGGACCCAACCCCGCAACCACTCCAGCAGGACCCAGAGCAAGAGATACACCAAGAGTTGCAACACGCGGCTACCGGAACCGGCAATGCGTTGCCCCAGCCATCCAAGCAAGCCGTAATAGAGCGCCATGCCTGCAATAAACGCCAGGGTAATGAATATGGCCAGACCGGTTCCGACATTACCAAACTGGTCGATGCTGATATGCATCCAGAACACGCCAATACCGAACAGGCCCAGACCAAAGGCCCAGCCGGTACGGAACGCCATGCGCGCATCAGAACCCAGCCAGATCAGCAGCAGGATAGCCGGGCCAACTACAGCAAAGAGGTAGAGTTCGAAGGGGGCAAAACTTAAAACTGTTACCGCACCGGCGGCGAAAGCAGTGAGCAGTCTTATTATCAATGAATGGGTTGGCATCTGTTATTTCGCTTCTGCTTGTTGTTTGAGTATTGCCCCTGGCGGGCTTGCAGATATTGTCTCTGCCACAAGCCTAAACCAAACCGGTTACCGCACTAGGCAGAGCCTTCATTCTGCGGTAACAGGCGCACTTCTAGCAGATGGATACGGCGGCTGTCTGATCGCAGCACCTTGAACCTGAACCGGTCGATCTCCACCCTCTCGCCCCGTTTGGGCATATGACCCAAGGCATTGGCGACCAGACCGGCCATGGTATCAAACTCATCATCATCCAGATCCACGCCGAAGTATTCGTTGAAGTCATCAATCTGGGTATGGGCCTTAATGGTATATTCCGTTTCACTGCGTTTCAGGATGGCTGCGGCATCGTCAAAATCATGCTCATCTTCGATCTCGCCCACTATCTGTTCCAGCACATCCTCGATGGTCACCAGCCCGGCGGCATCGCCATACTCGTCCACCACTATGGCCATGTGGTTGCGGTTGGCGCGAAACTCATTGAGCAGCACATTGAGACGTTTGCTTTCCGGCACAAACACCGCGGCGCGCAACAGATCGCGCACATAGAACCGTTTGTCACTACCACCACAGTAAGCCAGCAGATCCTTCGCCAGCAGGATACCAACAACCTCACTGCGGTCGTCATCAATTACCGGAAAACGTGAATGGGCGGAGTCGATGGCCACCGGCACTATCTTCTCCAGTGGGTCTTCGCGGTTGATCACCACCATCTGGGCCCGGGGAATCATGATATCCCGCACCCGCAATTCGGAGACCTGCAACGCCCCCTCCATCATGGAGAGCGCCTCTGTGTCCAGCAGGTTTTTGGCCTTGGCATCCTTCAGCAGTGCTATCAACTGTTCCCGATTTTCCGGGCCTTCATGAAACACACGGGCCAGCCTCTTCAGCCAGGGCCTGAGAATAGAACTACCACCAGGTTCGTCGTTACTCATTCATTCCTTCTTTATATGGATCTTGAAATTCCAGGTTGGCCAGCACTTCCCGTTCCAACCGTTCCATGACGTCTGCATCAGCTTCGTCCTGATGGTCGTACCCTAGCAGATGCAGCACACCATGCACTACCATGTGCGCCCAGTGCGCGTCGATAGACTTGCCCTGCTCCGCCGCTTCACGCAGCACCAGCGGCGCGCAGATTACCAGATCGCCCAGCAGATTACTCTCCACTACGGCGGGCAGGTGTGAGGGAAATGAGAGCACATTGGTGGGCCGGTCCTTGCCCCGAAACTCCCGATTCAGCTCCTGGCTTTCAGCCTCGTCCACCAGTCTGATCACCAGTTCGGCATGTTCCCGTTCCTGCCGCAGCGCGGCCCCGGTCCATTGACCAAAAGAGTCCTCCGGCGGGATCTCATCCACCTGCGTGGCGTTTTGGACTTGCAGCTCCAGCGTCACTTCTTCTCCTGCTTGCGATCGTGTCGTTCGTAGGCATTGACTATGCGCAGCACCAGCGGGTGGCGCACTACATCACGAGAATTGAAAAAGGTAAAACTGATGCCATCCACATCCGCCAACACCTCGGAGCCCTCGCGCAGTCCCGACACCTGTCCGCGCGGCAGGTCGACCTGGGTCACATCTCCGGTGATCACCGCGGTAGAACCAAACCCGATACGGGTCAGAAACATCTTCATCTGTTCCGGCGTGGTGTTCTGGGCCTCGTCCAGGATGATGAAGGACTCATTCAGGGTGCGGCCGCGCATATAGGCCAGAGGCGCAACCTCGATAACATTGCGTTCGATCAGCTTGGCCACCCGTTCAAATCCCAGCATCTCATACAGTGCGTCGTACAGGGGGCGCAGGTATGGATCGATCTTGTCGCTCAGATCTCCTGGAAGAAAACCCAGCTTTTCGCCCGCCTCTACCGCCGGACGTACCAGCAGCACCCGCCTGACCTGATCCCGCTCCAGGGCCTCCACCGCACAGGCCACCGCCAGATAGGTCTTACCGGTACCGGCCGGTCCGATGCCAAAATTGATGTCGTGGCTGACAATACGATGCAGGTACTCTTTCTGATTGGGACCACGGGCCCGTACCATGCCACGTTTGGTCTTGATCACAACATCCGGGATATCCTTCTCCGCGTCATCCCGCAACAGCTCTTCGATACCGGACTCTTGCAGATGCAGATGTACCAGCTCCGGCGTCAGCACCTCTTCATCCGCGCTAGCGTACAGCCCCTTCAACACCTCCGAGCAGGCGCGGGTGGCATCCGGTTCTCCGATCAGGCGAAAGTGGTTACCGCGATTATTGATTTCCAGCCCCAGACGCCGCTCGATCTGACGCAGGTTCTGGTCCAGCTGACCGCAGAGATTGGACAACCGTTGGTTGTCTTCCGGGATCAAAACTATATCTATGGATTCGGGATGGTCTGACACGCTAATAGTATGTTTAAAGTTAATTACTCTAGCAGCCACAAAATTGTGAACAGCGATTAAAACAAGACGCCATTTTCAGTATCGGGCGTCGGCTAACTGGCATTAAGAAAGACCGTCAAGCACAAAACAGCGTCATCCCGGCGAAGGCCGGGATCCATGTAATGATGTGGTGTACTGGATTCTGGCCTACGCCAGAATGACGGTCAACAAACACCTCATCGACGCAATCTAGTTACTACCTACCAATGATAGATCATCCATCAAATCACCACGCAGAGAATTCGGCAGGGCCTCGGTTATGGTAAGATCCACAAAGCCGCCGATAAGCTCCGGCGGCCCATCAAAATTCACCACCCGATTGTTCTCGGTGCGTCCCGCGAGTTGACTCTTATCCTTGCGCGACTGACGTTCCACCAGCACCCGCTGCACCCTTCCTACCATGCGGCGGCTGATCTGCTGGGACATCTCATTGATGCGGCGCTGCAAGCGCTCCAGCCTGACCTGTTTTTCCTGCAACGGCACATCATCCGGATACCCGTCCGCCGGGGTGCCGGGCCGGGCGCTGAAGATAAAGCTGAAGGAGTGGTCGAAACCAATCTCCTCGATCAACTGCATGGTGTGCTCAAAATCATCTTCGGTCTCTCCGGGGAAGCCGACGATAAAATCCGATGAGATGCTGATATCCGGGCGCAGTTCACGCAGACGCCGGATCTTGGCCTTGTATTCAAATGCGGAATGACCCCGTTTCATCAGCGCCAGGATGCGGTCGGAGCCGGACTGTACCGGCAGATGCAGATGGCTCACCAACTCCGGCACCTCGGCATATACATCGATCAGGTTGTCGGAGAACTCCAGCGGATGCGAGGTGGTAAAACGGATACGGTCGATACCATCCACTGCGGCCACCGCATGGATCAGCAAGGCCAGATCAGCGACCTCGCCGTCCTCCATGACCCCGCGAAAGGCATTAACATTCTGCCCCAGCAGATTCACCTCACACACACCCTGTTGCGCCAGCTTGGCCACCTCCGCGATCACATCGTCCAGAGGTCGGCTCACCTCCTCCCCACGGGTATAGGGCACCACGCAATAGGTACAATACTTGGAGCAGCCCTCCATCACCGAAACAAAGGCAGAGGGGCCATCGGCCTTGGGTTCGGCCAAACAATCAAACTTCTCGATCTCCGGGAATGAGATATCGATCACCGGCGAGCGGTCACGGCGAGCGGTGTTCAACATCTGCGGCAGGCGATGCAGGGTCTGGGGGCCAAACACCAGATCCACATAAGGAGCGCGCGCTCGGATGGCGTCACCCTCCTGACTGGCCACACAACCACCCACGCCTATCAGCAATTCCGGCCGCTTCAGCTTCCAGTGACGCCAACGCCCAAGCTGATGAAACACCTTCTCCTGCGCCTTCTCACGAATAGAGCAGGTATTGAGCAGAAGCAGATCTGCCTCTTCCGCCCGTTCGGTTAATTCAAGACCATGGGACTCCTGGAGCAGATCCGCAATCTTAGCGGAGTCATACTCATTCATCTGGCAACCAAAGGTCTTAATAAAAAGTTTTCCGGACATGGATACCACAGAGATCTGAAAAGGGGCGATAGATTACCCCCGGAAGCATATTTTTTCCAGTTTAAGTACCAGGGTCGGAGTCGAATGGCACTTACTTAAGCTCAAAATCAGCTCAAAATCACCGCCGTCCCGTTAACTCCCTCTCCCTCAGGGACGACTCCAGGGAGGGAGGAGGTAGAACGAAGTTGGGAACCAGAGTCGAGAGGGTTGGGGTGAGGGGATCAACAAGAGATAAGTCACTATTTTCAGGCTGCATGCGTATAAATTTCATCGCTATATAGATTCTTGTTATAATGCGATGTTCCTACAGCACCTTGAAATTAGGCAAAATGAAGATTTTTCGGGGTAGTTACAAACCAACAAAGAGGAGTCTTTAATAATGAAAAAAAGATTACCCACAGGACTGATTTGTGCAGTTATGGCTACGGTTGTGTTGTATGCACATAAGGCAGACGCAGCAATCATCCATTTCACTATTGAAGGAACATACGACGAAACACTCATGCACGCCGCCGGCAATAACCCCATTTTTTCGGCAGGTGACACATTCAATATTTCGGGAAGCTACGACACCGGCCAGCAACCATCGGTTGAGACCAAAGGAAATGGCACGGTCACCCTGCAAGACCAAGCACTATTTGGTTTTACCATCGACTACTCGAGTATCACCACATTAACATCCGACATTCCTCTTGCAGCCATCAACACAGATTATCCTTCTGCTGACAGCGGGACGGTCATGGGGTTTAACGATGATGACACCAAAAACGGCCGCTATTTCACCGACAGCTCTTTTTCCGGCTTCGGCTCTGCACAAAACCTTGACATCTATAGCGACTACACCCACCTGTTTCTGCAACATAATCAAGGAGGATTATCGGGAACTCTGCAGTTCAATTATCATGAAACGAGCACACCAAGCGGGCCCTTCACTCTCTATAACTGGGCGAACGACACTATCGACCTGAACGTCACCAGCTTTATTACAACCGTCCCCATACCATCAGCCATACTCCTCTTCGGTACCGGTTTAGCCGGTCTCGTCGGCACAAGCATCAGAAGAAAAAAGAAATAACAAGACATGTTCAGATTGGCCCTAAATCCCCACCCAAGGAGGTGGTAGAGATAAATAGCACCCAAGCCAAGGGCTGCGATCCCTCAGGGGTTTGGGGGTGGGCGTCCATGTCATTCTCATGAAGGTTTATGGGATAGCGGTAAAGTAAACTACAATTAGCAAGATCTGTGATCTAGCCCCAATTTTGGCTATATCAAATAGACCAAAGATATTGTTGAATAAAAGAGCTATTATGTAAGGGCAGTAATTACCTCAACAACCAAATAGGAAAGCATGAAAATGAGTAAAGGCACAGTAAAATGGTTCAATGCGGACAAGGGCTTTGGTTTTATCACTCCAGAAGATGGGGGAAAGGATCTCTTCGTACATCATTCAGAAATTCAGGCCGGTGGCGGTTATGCAACCCTCAATGACGGTCAGGCAGTAGAGTTTGAGGTAGGTGAAGGACAAAAGGGACCCTGCGCTAACAAGGTAGTTCCGCTCTAGTTTTTTAGTTACCAGAGGTCGGAGTCAGGCCACACACCTTTCGAAGTTATTATCTCGAAACTTGCCAGCCTGACTCCGACCTTCGTGTTTTTATACCAGCAATAGATAGATCTACTCTATTCCCACAACATGCCAGCCTGTGTAATCTATACAGATGACACACAGAGCAAGAAAACGCTTCGGCCAGAACTTCCTGCATGACCCCTACATCATCGGACGCATTGTAGACAGCATTGCCCCTCAGCCAAATGAGCATCTGGTTGAGATCGGCCCAGGTCAGGGCGCCATAACCAAAGAGTTGTTACGCGCTGCCGGCAGCATGGATGCGGTGGAGCTGGATCGTGATCTGATAACCCCGCTAGCAGAGATGTGTGCAGACATAGGTGATTTGCGCATCCATAGCGCAGACATCCTGAAGTTTGACCTCTGTGGCCTGGTACCTGCCGACAGCAAATTGCGGGTGGTGGGCAATCTGCCCTATAACATCTCCAC
>SWBY01010171.1_pt1 | contig 70988 bp, 72 predicted proteins | sample 4693071 | NCBI WGS metagenome assembly SWBY01 (sample SAMN10267273, study PRJNA491770) | bioreactor metagenome | isolation source: DHS bioreactor inoculated with marine methane seep sediment | place: Japan: Omine Ridge, Nankai Trough | collected 2006-05-06 | reverse complement strand
GGGGGGTACAGGAAAAAGTTTTTTCGTTTTGGACACCATTGTTGATTTTTTCACCTTTTATTGTTGATGCAACGGTGACCTTGTTGCGCCGTGCTTACTGTGGAGAACGAGTGTGGGAGGCGCATTGTAGCCACTATTACCAATATCTTGTGCAGCTAGGATTGGGACACCGTAAGACTGTATTGCTTGAGTATACTCTGATGTTAATAAGTGCAGCCGTTGCGATATTGCTCAACGATACCGATGATATATTGGTTGCAGCCGGGGGATTTTGTGTGCTGACTGTGTTGTATTTTGTATTCGTGTGCGGGGCCGCTTACTATGAGCGTGTAAGGTAAACATTTTCTCAAGGCAATTGCAGTCTGTATTACCTGAACTAATCTTCTTGTGAGACTGATGCTATCGGCATTTTAATATTGATTGCCTTGCCTATTACGCCTAATAAAATAAACACTCTGTCTTTGCCGGATCTGGCATGAAAAATAGCCTCATAGCCAGAAAATGGTCCATCTTTAATGTGGACTTTGTCTCCTTTAGTTAGCTTTGGGATTTCTTCGTAATGGAGGCCGTCATCCATTTCTCTTTCTTGGATCTTGGCGATGAAACTATTTGGGATATTTGCTGGTTTTCCACCGAAGCTTACCAGACTGCTTACGCCACGGGTGGAGCGAATTGGCCCCCAGTTATCAAGTCCTGCTGTCAAATGGATAAACATATATCGTGGAAAGAGTGGGGTCTTTGAATAAATAACTTTACCATTTTTACGAACTTGCTTGCTGAGCATGGGCAAGTAAACGTCATAGCCTTGGCGCTCCAGCTGTTTGTTCGCCTCAACTTCCTGTCGAGGCTTGGTATAGACTAATCGCCATGCAGATTGACTTGTCATTTGTGTTCCTTAATCGTTACCTGTCTGCGTTAGCATCGCTCGATTTTGACACACTGCTCATACCTATCAGGGGATGAGTCATGATACTCTATTTTGAAACTGGCTGGTTTCCTAGTTGATGAATAATCTGGCATTATATGGAATATAGAAATATTCTGGCTTACTATCAGATCTATAGAGTAAGCAGTGGTTGAATGTCCGATGACACTAAGGAATTCCATAGTTTGATGAAGGGATTAAAAAGACATTTATTGAGTAGATGGGTGGCAGTGATTCACGATCTGTTGATGATCCCCATTGCCTGGATGCTGAGCTATTTACTGCGTTTTAATCTGGGTGAAATCCCTCCTGATTTTCTTGGATATGCCCTTGGTTACCTTTTAATAATTATCCCATTGCAGGCTGCGATTTTTTGGATGTTTGGACTCTACCGTGGGGTCTGGCGCTACGCTTCACTGCCGGATCTGCTTCGGATTCTAAAAAGCACTACAGTTGGGTTGATGCTAAGCATGGGGCTGTTGTTTGCTTTCTTTCGTCTGGAAGGAGTTCCTAGGTCGGTGCCGGTTCTATATGGAGTGCTCCTGATCATCCTTTTGTGTGGCTCTCGCTTCGCGTACCGATGGTTCAAGGACCGTCGTATTACCCTTGTAGGTGGCAAAAGAGCGCTTATCGTGGGTGCCGGACAGGCGGGAGAGATGCTGGTGCGGGATCTATTGCGAAACCATTCGAGTGCCTATATTCCGGTGGCACTGGTTGATGACAAACCGCGTCGGGTTGGCCAGGATCTGCATGGGATACCTGTTGTCGGTTTGTGTGAGGCTATTCCAGAGGTGGTGGAGGCAAAGGAGATCGACATCATCATTCTGGCCGTGCCATCGGCCCGGACGAAGCAGCGCCAGCGTCTAGTCGGGCTGTGTGAGCAGTCCGGAGTGCCGTTCCGGAGCGTGCCCCAATTGGATAGCCTGATTTCCGGTCAAGTAGCGATCAATGAATTTCGCGAGGTATTGATTGAAGATTTGCTAGGCAGGGATCCGGTCAAGCTAGACTGGAGCGCGATAGCGGCGGGACTTTCTAACCGCACTATATTGGTGACCGGGGCTGGAGGGTCGATTGGTTCTGAACTCTGCCGGCAGATTGCGCAGCAGGGTCCGGGACAGTTGATATTGCTAGAGAATAGTGAATTCAATCTGTATTCGATAGAAATGGAGTTGAAGCAGCGCTACCCTTCGCTGCAACTTTGCGTCTTTTTGGGGGATGTGCGCGATGCAACAAGTGTAGGGCGGTTGTTCGAAAACTTCAGGCCTAGTGTGGTGTTTCATGCCGCAGCCTACAAGCATGTTCCGATGCTTGAGGGGCATGTCAGAGAAGCTATCGGTAATAATGTTCTAGGGACCAGAATTGTTGCTGAAGCAGCTGATGAGCATGGTTGTAAAGAGTTTGTATTGATCTCTACCGACAAAGCGGTAAATCCGGCCAATATTATGGGGACGACCAAACGTTTGGCTGAGATATTCTGCCAGAATCTGAATTCCCGTTCCGCAACCAGATTTGTCACCGTGCGGTTTGGCAATGTACTTGGATCGGCGGGTAGTGTGGTCCCTCTGTTTCGTAAGCAGATCGCAGAAGGTGGTCCGGTTACCGTAACCGATAGAGAGATGGAGCGTTATTTTATGACCATTCCCGAGGCCTGTCAGTTGATTATGCAGGCATCAGTTATTGGGGAAGGCGGTGAGATCTTTGTGCTGGATATGGGTGAGCCGGTCAAGATTACATACCTTGCTGAACAGATGATAAGACTTTCTGGCAAGGAGCCGGGTACCGATATCGAGATAATCTACACTGGCCTGCGCCCAGGTGAAAAGCTGTATGAAGAGCTGTTTCATGACAGTGAACAGCTGGAACCGACCAATCATGAAAAGATACTGCTGGCCAGACACCGTGTTGTTGAGTGGGACAGACTTGAGGCGCTGATTGAAAAAATGGAATCGGCATGTGATCGTTATGATGAAAATGAGCTGCTGTTGTCAATCGCGGAGTTTGTTCCGGAGAATGAAATTAAAGGTCTGGCAGAAGGATTGGACAGCACCGAGCCAGCCACGGCCCCAGGTTAAACAGCGGGCCGATCAATAATTAAGAGTTGGCAATGATCTCTATAACCCGATCCGTACAAGCAATCCATGGACAGACCCTCTTGGTTGATCCAGCCTGGCAGCATAGCCTGGCGAAGATCGGTATAAGTGACGATCTGCCATGGAGTGAACTGGAACTTGGTCAGCGTGTATCCGGTTCTCCTCATTCCAGCTGTTTTCGCATTGAACTTAACGATGGCGAGGTTGTTTACTTCAAACGCTATATATATCCGCCCAAGCGCTGGTTTGAGTTTATGCTCCGTCCGGGCAAGGCTGCGGTAGAGGCTTGGGCATACGCGACGCTGCAACAACTTGGGATCCCTACGCTGGAGGTGGTGGCGTTTGGCGAGCGCCGAATTCTTGGGGCGTTGATGGCGTCTTTTATTGTGACACGCGAGGTGCCGGATAGTCAGGATATGAGCAACTTCGGACCAGAGGTTTGGTATCAGCTGCCGCAGGATGAGCGCAAACAGGTGCATCGTGAAATCTCAGGGAAGTTGGTCTCGCAGATTCAGAGGGCGCACCAGGCAGATTTTTTTCACCATGATCTGAAGTGGCGTAATATCCTGCTGCAGAAAAACGATGATGGTTTTACTCCGGTGTGGATTGATGCGCCCCGTGCCTCCCAGATGCGCCTGCGGCGTCGCAGGGGGGCAGTGGTTGATCTGTCCGGTCTGGCGCGAATAGCCATAAGTCTGCTCAGTAAGTATGACCGCATGCGTTTTGTCTGGCAGTATTTGGGGGATGCAAAAAAGCCTGGGGATGCAGCTAGGCTCTATCGCGACGTTGCCAGACATCTGGGGCGCAGGATGCCAACAAAGAACGTACTGCCAGAAGAAAAAACATAGGTTGATGCAGCTATGCAATGGATGTCCGAGAATGAATACACCGAGCTGATCCAAGACGCAACAGAGCTAATGCGTGATCGCTATGGGGTAAAGGTGTTGCTGACACCAGATGGCCGTATCGTAAAACTGATCCGGGTAAAACGCTGGCTTTCGCTCTCGGCGATCTATCCATATTCCTTGCGCTTTCGGCGCAATGCCAGGCGTCTTATCGCCATGGGTATTCCCAGTGTGAAGGTGGAGCGGGTGTTTTATTGTCATCAGATCCGTCGTCATGGAGTGATCTACCCGTTGCTGGAAGGGGAGTCGCTGGAGAAGATTTCTGGCCGGGATGGGATGTCGGACGATCTGTTTCAGAAGCTGGCTGAGTTTGTGGTTGTGTTGCATCAAAAAGGCATCCATTTTCGTTCTCTGCATCTCGGCAATATCCTATTGTTGCCGGACGGTAGTTTGGGCCTGATAGATGTTGCAGATATGCGCTTTTCCTGGTTTCCGCTCAGGCTGGATCAGCGTTACCGCAATTTTCGGCACCTGTTTCGTCCCCAGGTGCATCGTGAGGTGTTCGTAAATTTTGGTATAGAACGCTTTCTGGGTCTGTATATTGAGGCCGCCGGTCTTAATGCACGTCAGGCAAAAAGAATCATGGCGCTGGCGAAAACCGCGCAGTCCTAAATAGATTTGTACGCGACGAAAGCGCTTTATCTTGTGTTACCATCTGATTTTTAAAAAGTAATCTACCCATATCAATGAAAGATCTGCCTGATTTTAAAGATGCGAAGGTCCTGGTTGTCGGGGATGTGATGCTCGACCGCTACTGGCACGGGGGTACCAATCGGATCTCCCCGGAAGCTCCGGTTCCGGTGGTGCGTGTGACCGGGGAGGAAGGCCGCCCCGGCGGCGCCGGCAACGTGGCATTGAATATTACCTCGCTGGGCGGCAAGGCCACCCTGCTCGGTTTGACCGGGGATGATGAGATGTCCCGGATACTGGTGCAACGCCTTCAGGAGCAGGATGTCGATTGCCATTTTCAGCGTATGGATGGGCTGCCGACCATCACTAAGCTGCGGGTAATAAGCCGTCACCAGCAACTTATCCGGCTCGATTTTGAAGATGGGTTTCCCGGATATGATTCAGCGAAATTACTCTCGGAATTTGAACGGCTGCTGCCAGACGCGGATCTGGTGGTTCTATCTGATTATGGCAAGGGAACCCTGCGGGATGTCAGCCAGTTTATCGCCCGTTCCAATGCTGCTGGCAAGCCGGTGCTGGTTGATCCCAAGGGCACGGATTTCAGCAAATACTCCGGCGCTACCCTTATTACCCCAAATCTGTCCGAGCTGGAGGCGGTGGTCGGACAGTGCCAGGATAATGAGCAGATGGTCGAACGTGGCTCTGCCCTGATGGAGCAATATGGGCTGAAGGCCTTGCTGGTAACTCGAGGCGAACATGGCATGACCCTGTTGGAGAGCGGTAAGCCGCCGCGACATCTGCCGACCCATGCCCGTGAAGTATTTGACGTTACCGGTGCTGGCGATACTGTCATATCGGTTCTAGCTGCGGCCATGGCCGCTGGCATGCCGATGGAGGCAGCCACTCAGCTCTCCAACATCGCCGCTGGCATAGTTGTAGGCAAGCTGGGTACGGCAACCACATCGCTGGACGAGATCAGTAATGCCTTGGCCGAGCAACAGGTGGTGCATCGGGGCGCTATAGATGAAGAGGGTCTGGTGGAGGCCATGGATATAGCAAAGGCCCGTGGTGAAACCATCGTCTTTACCAATGGCTGCTTTGATATCCTGCATGCCGGGCATGTCACCTATCTGGAACAGGCCAGCCGTCTGGGCGACCGCATGATTGTGGCAGTCAATACCGATGAGACCGTGCGCCAACTAAAGGGTGATGATCGTCCGGTAAATGATTTGGGGCGGCGCATGACCGTGCTCGCCGCCTTGGGCTGTGTGGATTGGGTGGTGCCGTTTTCCGAACAGACCCCGGAGCGTCTGATCTGCCGTCTGAAACCGGATTTTCTGGTCAAGGGCGGAGACAATAATCCAGACGATATTCCCGGTGCCAAGTGCGTGCGTGAGGCTGGGGGCGAGGTGAGGGTGATGAGCTTTGTGAATGATTGCTCTACCACTGCCACTATCAAGACAATTCGTGAGCGTTCCTGATCGGCGATTATACAACTGAACTTTTAGCCGCAAAGGGCCGCAAATGCACGCAAAGCAACCCCTAGAATGATATTTTTGCGAAATATTCGCGGTGATTTGCGTCCATTTGCGGCTGATGAATTAGAGGATAATAAACTAAGGAAGCCCTGATTAATTCTATTTTTGTCATCCCGGCGCATGCCGGGATCCAGGAAAATCAACAACATAGATTCCGGCCTTCGCCGGAATGACGGATTATTCAGAGGTTCCATAAGGGATCTTGTATGAAAGTAACAATCTTTGGTTCCGGTTATGTAGGACTGGTGACCGGCGCCTGCCTGGCAGAAGTGGGCAACGACGTCATGTGCGTGGACATAGACCAGCAAAAGATTGACGGACTCAATCGTGGTGAGGTGCAGATTCACGAGCCGGGACTGGAGCAGATGATCAGGGACAACATGGCGGCTGGGCGGATTGTCTTTACCACGGATACAGCCAGGGCCATTGCCTACGGCACGTTTCAGTTTATCGCGGTTGGCACCCCGTCGGATGAGGATGGCTCGGCCGATCTGCAATATGTGCTGGCGGTGGCCCGGGATATCGGTGCCCATATAGATGAATACAAGATCATCGTGGACAAGTCCACGGTGCCGGTAGGTACGGCCGACCAGGTGCGTGCGGTTATCCAGCAAGCCATTGCGGAACGCGCTCGGACAGATCTGGAGTTTGATGTGGTCTCCAATCCGGAGTTTCTCAAAGAGGGCGATGCCATCGACGATTTCATGAAGCCGGATCGCATCATTGTCGGAAGCGACAGCCATCGCCCGGTGGAGCATATGCGCGGCCTGTATGCCCCGTTTAACCGCAATCATGATCGTATGATCGAGATGGACCTGCGCTCGGCCGAGCTGACCAAGTATGCCGCCAACGCCATGCTGGCAACCAAGATCACCTTCATGAACGAGCTGGCCAACATCGCCGAAAAGGTGGGGGCCGATATCGAACAGGTCAGGATCGGCATCGGTTCAGATCAACGCATCGGTTATCACTTTATCTACCCGGGTATGGGCTATGGTGGTTCCTGTTTCCCCAAGGATGTGAAGGCGCTGGAACACGCGGCGGATAAACATGGTTATCAGGCCAGACTGCTACAGGCGGTGGAACAGGTGAATCAGGAGCAGAAGAAGAGCCTGTTTCAAAAGATTCACAGCCACTACGCCGGTGATCTCAACAACCGGGTATTTGCGCTGTGGGGGCTTGCCTTCAAACCCAATACCGATGATATGCGCGAGGCGCCGAGCCGGGTTTTGATGGAGGCGCTATGGGCGGCAGGGGCCAGGGTCCAGGCCTACGATCCGGAAGCGGGTGAAGAGACCAGACGTATCTACGGTGATAGGGCTGATCTGGTTATCTGCGATACGGCAGATGCCACACTGGAAGGGGCTGATGCCCTTGCCATAGTGACCGAGTGGAAGCAGTTTCGCGCCCCCGATTTTACCCAGATGAAACTCAAGCTGCGGGCAGCGGTGATCTTCGACGGCAGAAACATCTATGATCCTGACACACTACGCACTGAGGGGTTTTCCTACTACGGTGTTGGTCGTGGCGATAGTGTTAATAGCTCTGATTAATTTCATCAACGACCGGTATGCAACAGGCCCAAGCTGACATAGCTATTTTCGGAGGAGGCGTTGCCGGACTCTGGACCCTGGCGCGTCTACGTCAGGCTGGATTTTCTGCGGTACTGTTTGAATCCAACGCCCTGGGCGGGGTTCAGACCATCGCCTCTCAGGGCATCATCCACGGCGGCGCCAAGTATGCCCTCAGCGGCAATCTCACCGAATCTGCCCGTTCCATCGGCGACATGCCACGGGTCTGGCACGCCTGTCTTGAGGGCAAAGGCGAGCTGGATCTGAGTCGGGTAAAGGTCCTGTGCGAGCATCAATACCTATGGTCCACCACCGGTCTGATCTCACGCATGGCCGGTTTCTTTGCCGGCAAGGCGATGCGCAGCCGCATGACCCAGGTTGAAGCTGCCGATCGTCCTGAACCATTTCAACATCCAGACTTTGGCGGCAGCCTATATCGCCTGGAGGAGCAGGTGCTGGATGTTGCTTCACTGGTTGCGGAACTGGTGCGCCAGCAGGGGGAATACTGCTATCAGATCGATGGGAATGAGGTTGAATTCGAGACGCAGGCGGACGGAACCAGCCTGATTAGAATCCCAAGGCATGGGGTCGAACTGCGATCCAAACGTCTAATTCTGGCCGCAGGCAAGGGCAATGCCGCTCTTTTGAAGATGTTGGGTAGGGATCATCCAGCCATGCAGCTTAGACCACTGCACATGGTGGTGATCAAGGGCGATCTGCCCCCACTGTTTGCCCACTGCCTGGGTTCCGGCACCACCCCACGCATCACCATAACCAGCTGCCCTACATCGGATGGGCACATGGCCTGGTATCTGGGTGGGCAGGTGGCAGAGAGTGGCGTTGAACGCACCCCAGAGCAGCAGATTGCCCTGGTCCGAAAAGAGTTGGCCGAGGTGCTGCCCTGGGTGGATGTATCAGCCGACGATTGGTCTACCCTACGGATCGACCGGGCAGAACCGAAGACCGCAGGCGGCATGCGGCCCGAAGGCTACTATCTGAACAGTGATTCTGGGGTTATCACCGCTTGGCCCACCAAACTGGCCTTTGCCCCGCGTCTGGCCCAGGAGATACAGCTTGCGCTGGAGCAGGATGGGGTTGAACCTGGGCCTGGCTCGCTGGCAGGGTTGGATGTTCTGCCCCGGCCATCCCTCGCATTGTCGCCCTGGGAGACGGACGCGGAATGAGACTGAGACCACTTGGCGACAGCGGCATCATGGTCAGTCCACTGGGACTGGGCACGGTAAAGTTTGGTCGCAATGAGCAGGTGAAATACCCCGAGCCCTTCGAGCTACCAAGCGATGCGGAAGTGTCCGATCTGTTGTCCCTCGCCGCTGATCTGGGGATAAACCTGTTGGACACGGCCCCCGCCTACGGCAGTAGTCAGGCAAGACTTGGCCAGCTGCTTCCCGGTCCGCGTGACCGTTGGGTAGTGGTCTCCAAGGTGGGGGAGTCCTTTGAAAACGGCGAATCCAGGTTTGATTTCTCCTTCGACACCACCGTGCAGGTGGTTGAACATAGCCTGCGTACCCTGAATATGGACTATCTGGATCTGGTGTTGATCCACTCGGATGGTGACGACCTGCGCATCCTGGAACATGAGGGAGCACCGGATGCCCTGCGGGAGCTGAAGGAGCGAGGTCTGATCCGCGCCCACGGCATGTCCAGCAAAACACCGGAGGGAGGTCTGCGCACAGTGGAACAGCTGGATGTAGTGATGGCGACCTGTAATCCGGATTATCTGGATGACCTTGCGGTGCTGGAAGCCGCTGCTGCCAGAAACCGCGGGGTCCTGATCAAGAAAGGCCTGCAGAGCGGCCATGTGAACGGGCCGCAAGGGGTCGCTGCCGCCATGGATTTTGTCTTCTCCCAGCCTGGGGTCAGCAGTATGATCGTGGGGACCATCAACCCCAACCATCTGCAAGCTAATGTAAAGATGTTTGATTCTGTGGTGAAATAAGCCCATGAACCCAATCCCCCGGACCCTGATTAAATCGAATATGAAATACGCAGAAGCCCTCAAGCACGCGATGCAGGACTCCATCCAGTCCAAGCAGGCCTTTATCCAGCAGGACGAACAGCTGGCCATATTCCACCAGGCTGTGACCCAGGTGGTTGCGGCCTACCGCAATGGTGGGCGGCTGTATATCGCCGGGAATGGTGGTTCGGCGGCGGATGCACAACATCTGGCCGCGGAGTTTGTCTGTCGTCTGGGGCGAGACCGGGCAGCCCTTCCGGCAGAGGCGCTTACGGTGGATACATCCACCCTGACCGCCATCGGTAACGATTATGGCTACGACATGATCTTCCGGCGTCAGGTGGAGGGCAAGATGCGGGCCGGAGACCTGTTTCTCGGGATTACCACTTCGGGCAACTCACCTAATATCGTGAATGCCCTGGAGAAGTGTAGGGAGCTGGGGTTTGCCTCCATCCTGTTTTCCGGACGGGATGGTGGGATCGCCGCCGCCCTGGCGGATTACACCATCCTGGCCCAGGGCCATGACACCAGGGTCATCCAGGAGCAACATATCGTTTTCGCTCACGCCCTGTGTGCCTGTGTAGAAGACGAACTGTTTCCGCACTAACCGGATGCTTCAGCTATATACGCTACTGTTTTTGCTGCTGGTTCCTCTGATCCTGCTTCGTCTGCTCTGGCGTAGTATCCGTGCCCCGGCCTATCGCCGCCGCTGGTTGGAGCGGTTTGGTATCTTCCCCAAATTTGCGATAAGCGAAAGCATCTGGATTCATGCGGTATCGGTGGGTGAGGTGCAGGCATGCGAGCGGCTGGTGAAACTGCTGCTTGAGGCCTATCCCGATCTCCCGGTCGTTATCACCACCACCACCCCAACCGGTTCTGACCGGGTGCGCAGCCTGTTCGGCGACAGCGTACTGCACGTCTACGCCCCCTACGATTTACCCTCGATCCTGAAGGCATTTATCCGCCGCGCCAGGCCCAAACTACTGGTTATGATGGAGACCGAGATCTGGCCGAATATGCTCGCGGTCTGCCAGAAAAGGGGTATTCCAACCATCCTGGCCAACGCCCGATTGTCTGAAAAATCAGCGGCCAACTATGCCAAATGGCCAAAGTTCACTCGACTGATATTCAACAGCATCGGTCATGTTGCGGCCCAGTCCGAAGCGGACGCTGCAAGGTTTATCCAGCTGGGGGTGGCGCCGGATAGGATCGGTGTTATCGGCAGTGTGAAGTTTGATTCGCGGTTGGCGGCAAGTCTGCTTGAGAGCGCCGAGGTGGTGCGCCGTGGCTGGGGCGGTCGCCCGGTATGGGTTGCCGCCAGTACCCAGGAGGGTGAGGATGAACAGATACTCATCGCCCATAGCATTATTCAACAGAGCATTCCCGATGCCTTGCTGGTGTTGGTGCCGCGCCACCCGGAACGATTCGACAAGGTCTACGCGCTTTGTCTGAAGGAGCAGTTCAACTGTGTAAGACGCTCGAGCGGCGATCCATGCGGGCCAGAGGTGGAGCTGTTTCTGGGGGACACCATGGGAGAGTTGTCCCTGTTCCTGGCGGCGGCAGATGCCGCCTTCGTCGGCGGCAGTCTGATCAAACGGGGCGGTCAGAATCTGCTCGAACCGGCGGCGCTGGGGAAGCCGGTAGCATTTGGACCCCATATGTATAACTTTGCTGCCATTAGCGAGTTGTTGCTGGAGAGGGATGCGGCCAGGGTCGTGACCGATGCGCGGGAACTGGCCGAGGTGATTCAGCACTGGTTGACCGATGCCAGTGAACGTACCCGTGTGGGCGAGAATGGCCGCCGAGTGGTGGAGGAAAATCAGGGTGCCGTGGACCGGCTGTTTTATCTAATAGAACAGCAGATGACCCGGTAGGGTTCTGTGCGGATATCGGTCAAGCTCAGAACACGAACTGGCTGGTCTCTTCTGGGAGCTCCAGTCGGTCCAGGTCGGTCTCAAAGATGGCCTCATCGCGCCACTGGTAGTCACCGACGCGGGTGATCAGTATCGCCTCCATGGCTGGGGAATCGCCAGCTACCGCAAACAGGCGTCCACCCAGGGTCAATTGACGCTTTAGTTTTTCGTTGATCTTGGGTAGCGATCCGGTTATAGCGATTACATTGTACGGCCCCTCTTTCCTGGGTCCGGTGAGTCCATTTTCAGTCAGTAGTACCGCATTATCTATGCCATGCGCCTTAAGGCGTTCACTGGCCATGGCGGTAAAATCCGCATGTATATCCAGGCTGGTGACCAACCCTCCCATGCTGGCCAGACATGCGGTGAGATAGCCGCTGCCGGTACCAATCTCCAGGATGCTATCCGTCGGTTGAATATCCAGGGACTGGAGTATTCTTGCCTCGAGCTTGGGTGCCATCATCCTCTGGCCGTGGCCAATGGGGATCTCGGTGTCGGCAAATGCCAGCTCTCGATACTCCTCAGGAACAAACTCTTCCCGGGGTATCCTGGCAATAAGATCCAGCACCTTGGGGTCTAGTACTTCCCAAGTCCTGATCTGCTGCTTCACCATATTGATACGGGCTTGTTCGAGGCTGTTGGCAATCATCGGTTTTGACCTTGCATGAGTGTGTGATGGTTATTGGCATGATCTGTTGATCATGGCAGGGGCATAGACTACGAAGTTTCTGGTTTTCAGGCAAGCGCCGCTCCCTATTTCCCATATGTTTTACAGGGTTCCAGGCACTTGCAATGAACAGTGTCATCCGATAAGTTGCGTGTTTCCACCCGAGCTGTGATAGTCGGGTAGCTAGGGGTGCCGCGCCAGAAGGTGTAATTCGCTGGGAAAGGCGGGGCTGAGAGACACCCTTTGAACCTGATCCGGACGTCCCCAACGGGACGCGCAAAGCGGCGGAGGGAAGCTGAGGAACCTATTCCAGGTGGCAGCTTGCTCTACGTCAGCATGAGGAAGCTACGCATGAGTGCGATCCCTGAAGATTTTATCAAACAGACCATCCGCCTGTCGGAAGAGGTCACCAGACAGTTCCAGAATTCTCGCAAGGTCTATGTTCAGGGTTCGCGCCCGGATATCCGAGTACCGATGCGAGAGATCAGTCAAACTGATACTCCGTCAACATTTGGGGCGGAGAAGAATCCACCCATCCCGGTCTACGACACCTCCGGCCCCTATACCGATCCGGATGTAGCGATCGACCTACTCAAGGGCATGCCGGATTTGCGCGGTGCCTGGATCAAGGAACGGGCAGATACAGAACAGTTGGATGGCCCCAGTTCTGAATACGGTCTCAAGCGCGCCAATGATGCGGCACTCGTCTCCATGCGGTTCGAACATATCCGCGCCCCACGCCGGGCCAAACAGGGGTGTAACGTCAGCCAGATGCACTACGCCCGTAACGACATCATCACCCCGGAGATGGAATACGTCGCCATCCGCGAGAATCAGCGCCTGAATGAACTGCGAGACGATCCGGCCTACGCCAAGCTGGTGATGCAGCATCCGGGGCAGAGCTTCGGTGCCAATATCCAGCAGGAGATCACCCCGGAGTTTGTGCGCAGCGAGATCGCCGCTGGCAGGGCCATCATCCCGGCCAATATCAACCACCCCGAACTGGAGCCGATGATCATCGGCCGCAATTTCCTGGTGAAGATAAACGGCAACCTGGGTAACTCCGCCGTCACCTCTTCTATTGCCGATGAGGTGGAGAAGATGGTCTGGGGTATCCGCTGGGGCTCGGACACCATCATGGATCTCTCTACCGGTGATAACATCCACGAGACTCGCGAGTGGATCATCCGCAACTCCCCGGTGCCGATCGGAACCGTGCCGATCTATCAGGCCCTGGAGAAGGTAAACGGCAAGGCGGAGGAGCTGACCTGGGAGATAGTGCGCGACACCCTGATCGAACAGGCGGAGCAGGGGGTGGACTATTTCACCATCCATGCCGGTCTGCTGCTGCGCCACGTACCCCTCACCGCTAAGCGCGTTACCGGCATCGTCTCCCGTGGTGGTTCCATCATGGCCAAGTGGTGTCTGGCCCATCATCAGGAGAACTTCCTGTATACCCATTTCGCGGAGATCTGCCAGATCATGCAGGAGTATGATGTGGCCTTCTCCCTGGGGGACGGCCTGCGCCCGGGCTGTCTGGCGGACGCCAACGATGAGGCCCAGTTCGGTGAACTGGAGGCCTTGGGTGAGTTGACCAAGATTGCCTGGGAACATGATGTGCAGGTGATGATCGAGGGCCCCGGTCATGTGCCGATGCAGATGATCAAGCAGAACATGGACAAGGAGTTGGAGGATTGTTTCGAGGCCCCGTTCTATACCCTCGGCCCTCTGATCACCGATATTGCCCCCGGTTATGATCACATCACCTCCGGCATCGGTGCCGCCCAGATCGGCTGGTATGGTTGCGCCATGCTCTGTTATGTCACCCCCAAGGAGCATCTGGGACTGCCCAACAAGCAGGACGTGCGCGAAGGGATCATCACCTATCGCATCGCGGCTCACGGCGCAGATCTGGCCAAGGGACACCCCGGTGCCCAGATACGGGATAACGCCATGTCCAAGGCCAGGTTCGAATTCCGCTGGGAGGATCAGTTCAATCTTGGGCTGGACCCGGAGAAGGCGCGGGAGTTCCACGACGAGACCATGCCCAAGGATTCGGGCAAGGTAGCCCACTTCTGCTCCATGTGCGGACCCCAGTTCTGCTCCATGCGCATCAGCCAGGATGTGCGTGAATATGCGGCTGAACATGGTCTGGGGGTTGAGAGCGCGGTTGAAGACGGCCTCAAGGCCAAGGCCAGAGAATATGTCGAGAAGGGCAGTGACATCTACCTTAAAGAGTGAATCTGTCGGCGTAAACTAGCGGAATAACAAACTGAAGATTTGGATCAGATATGCAGAGTGTTGAAAGAGTAATTGAAGGCTTACTTTGGAATAGTCGATTGGTGGTGATGTCTGCGGTTGTGGCCTCGGTGTTTGGAGCCTTTGCCCTGTTTTACATGACCACGGTGGATTCCTTCTATATGGTTTCGCATATCATAGGTTATGCCTCGCCAGCGCTGGATGCAGCCGCTCGTCTCAGTCTGCGCAGTGAGACCGTGACCCATGTGGTGGAGATTGTGGATGGTTACCTGTTGGCCACCTTCCTGCTGATCTTCGGGCTGGGGCTGTATGAGCTGTTTATCAGCAAGATCGATCAAGCCGAGCAGGCAGAGAATGCCTCTCGTGTGCTGCTAATCCATAGCCTGGATGATCTCAAGGGGCGTCTGGCCAAGGTAATCCTGATGATCCTGGTAGTGCGTTATTTTGAGTATGCCCTGGAGCTGCAGTTTGGGACCCCATTGGATCTTCTGATGTTTGCCGGTGGTATCATGCTGTTGGGGTTGGCGCTATACCTGAGTAGTCTGGCCGACAAGAACCACTGAGCGGCCTTCTGTCGACGCTAGCTATGGTAAATGTACACTGTCCGGATAAACGCAGTGGCACCTATATACTTCTGCTGCATTGCGCACCTGAGCAGATGGTGGCAGTCGGCCGCCTTGGCAGGCTAAGGCTGGAGCCAGGGTGGTACGCCTATACCGGCAGTGCCTTTGGCCCCGGAGGTGTGGCTGCTCGTTGTAAGCATCATCGCCATATATCTGAGCGACCGCACTGGCATATCGATTATCTCAGGGCCGTAACCAGTCTGCGACAGATATGGTTCACCCACGACCCCCAGTCAAGGGAGCACCAGTGGTCTGCATTGCTGGAGAAGTCCCGTGGTGCCAGGCAGCCTTTTGCCGGTTTTGGTGCTACCGATTGCAACTGCGACACCCATCTATTTCATTTCAGTTCACCTCCCTCCTTCGATGGATTCAGCAGGCGTGTGCGGCGTCAGATGAAGGATCACAGCAGGATAATGCGTGAGATGGTTGGTTGAAATGGTGATGTAATTTATATGTTTGGGGCCTGGTGAGGGAACTTATTGCCTGGTTTTCCGTCTTTTTTGCCGACATATTGATTTTTTACGGGACGCTTTCCAATAAAAATGACTATTGTCTGCTACTCAACCAGTTTTTGTGATGCTATATTAGATAACTGGAATATAACCCCGGCAGGATGGTCCGGTCGGGCGTAACCGCTGTAAGTTATGAGGAATTTATAATGAAGAAAACAGTTGCTATGCTGGCTTGCGCCACTGTTCTGTCCATGGGCCTGGTTGGTAATGTTGCCGCTGACGGTGCCGCCCTGTTCAAGAGCAAGGCTTGCTTTACCTGCCACGGTGCCGATGCAAAGACCCCACTTTTGCCTATCTATCCTAAGGTGGCCGGCCAGAACGCCGACTATGCGTATAATCAGATGATGGACATCAAGTCCGGCAAGCGTGCCAATGGGCAGGCTGCAGTGATGAAGGGCATTATGGCTGCGGTCTCCGAAGCAGAAGCGAAAGAGATCGCCCAGTATCTTAGTACCCTTTAAGGTATTCCTGGAATCGGTTCAGGCTGGTCTCTGGCCTGACTTGATTAAGGAGTAGATCCTTTGTAGGATCAGAACAACGAAGGAGGAGTGAAACCTAATGTTTCACTCCTCCTTCGTTGTTTGGCGGATCCAAAAGTGTGTCATATGACGTATCTTCAAGGTAGATCTGAGATGATTCTCAAATGATTGAGCCATATAACGGTGAGGTAGGGGAAGCTAATGGCTAAGATTGATCGTGGTCTATGGCTGGTAGCCGGATTGTTGTTTCTGGCTTTGGTTGCCGTTGTTATCTACAAGTTCCAACCCCTGTTGAACCCGGAGCTAGCAGCCGTGGCGCCCCTTGACCCAAGCTGTGATCTAAGAGCCGGGCCCTGTGTCGGGAAATTTCCTGAGGGGATAGAGATCAGCTTCGGCATAGAGCCAAGGTCCATTCCGCTGGTGCAGCCGCTGCAACTTAGGGTGATGGTTAGGGGTGTTTCCGCCAGTAGCGCAGAGGTTGATTTTATCAGTATTGGCATGGATATGGGCTTCAATCGCTCCCAGCTCAAGGCGGAGGGAGATGGGGATTTTAGCGGGACTGGTATTTTGCCGGTATGTATCAGAACTGTGATGGAGTGGGAGGCGAGGGTGATGGTGCGGACCGATAAAGGTCTGATTGCGGCGCCGTTTCGTTTTGCCACGGTAAAGTCTGGGGTTCCACTATCAGGGCGGTAAGGGGATGGTTATATGAAAAGAGTTTTACCCATCGGACTAATCCTGTTGTTAACGGTCGCCCTGCTGTGGCTGGGTCTGTTTTGGCAACCGGAGCAGATCGAGTCCAGCAAGATCAGCTCAGCTCCACAGGGTGGCGACTTCACCCTCTACTCCGCCGCGGGTCCGGTAGATCTGAAGTCGATGCGCGGCAAGGTGGTGGTACTGTTCTTTGGCTATACCATGTGTCCGGATGTATGCCCCACCAGTCTGGCTCTTCTGACCTCGGCATTGAATGGGTTGCGCAAGGATGAACTGGAGCAGGTCAGAGGATTGTTTGTAAGTGTGGACCCGGATAGAGATACCCTGGAGCGCCTACAGAGTTATGTGGCGTATTTTCACCCTAACATACAGGGCGTCACCGGAACCAGTGAGCAGGTTGCAGTTGTGGCAAAGCAGTATGGCGCCGCCTACAGGAAGAGCAAAGATGACTCTGTGATGGGGTATGTGGTTGACCATACGGCTGATGTTTATGTGGTAGATCAGCAGGGCAAGCTGTATGGCAGCATACGGCATGGAACACCCCCCAGCGAAATGTTGAAAGTATTTAGAAAGTTGCTGGGTACTGAACAAGATTAACAATAAACCAAAAACAATAAGATTGACTGAACCATACAGGAGATAAATCAAATGAAATTACACTATCGTATTGCTGTTTTGACCTTGGGCCTGCTGTGCAGCGCAGTGATTGTTGCGGGAACGGCGGCAGAAGCCGTAACCGTCTCTGACCCCTATGTGCGCGCTATGCCACCGGGGCAACCTACCAGCCTCGCCTTTATGGGGCTGACCAATAATTCAGACCGGGATATTGCGCTGACGAACGCCGAGGGCACGGTTGCCAAGACGCTTGAGTTGCATACCCACACCATGCAAGACGGCATGCTGCAGATGCGCAAGGTGGAGAAGATTGATCTGCCAGCCAAACAGACAGTGATGCTGGAGACCGGGGGGCTGCATGTGATGTTGATTGGACTGAATCATGATCTGAAGCCGGGTGACAGCATATCGCTTACCCTGGTATTTAACGATGGCAGCAAAAAACAGCTGGATGTTCCGGTCCGCAAGATGCAGATGGTAATGAAGATGCAAGATAAGCCATCTATGCCAATGAAGCATTGATGTCTGCGGGGTTAGTCAGCCTCTCTGACCACCCCCTCCCTGAATACCACCCGGTAGCCGCGTTTGACCTGCATGTCACGCAGTTTGGACATCTCCTGTACTGCTTGGTCCCGGTCTTGAAAACTGCTGCGCTTCACCTGTCCCCGGCTACCTTGAAAGCCGGATTCGCGTACCAGCACCCAACTGCCAAGCAGGTCTTGCTGGAGGTGCAGGTGGTAAAAGCGCAGTGGTTGATCCTGGCTCTGGACTGTTTGCATGTAGATACGCATGATCTAATGTTATACCTTGTGACAAATGCGGGCCAGAGGAATGGGCGCGCAACATAGCGAGTATCGGTTGATAGCATGCCGGATAACAGCCAAGCAAAAACAGACAACATCGCCTTGATGCATGGTGAGGATCAGCTCAGTTTGCGCGAGCTATCTCGGGATGCGACCAGTCTGGCCGCCGCTCTGGTGGATCACGGGGTTCATTCCGGCGATCTGCTCGCACTGGTGACTTCGTCATCTAGCCTGATTGCCCGGTTGGCATATGCATCCATTGCCTTGGGCGTGACACTATTTCCGCTGGATCCGGCTACGGCCTGCGCACGCCGCAACCGACTGTTATCTGATGCAGGCTGTGATCTGGTAATAGGCGAGGTGGATCTGGATGGGCTACCCGATGGGGTGAGGTTTATTTCTGCCCAATCCCTTGGCACATCTGGTTCAGCCACTCTGCCCCAGGATCGGAAGCTAGCTGGTGACGATATTCAGCTTATCATCGCAACCAGCGGCAGCGAGGGCGATCCCAACGGGGTGATGCTGTCCCGCGACAACATGGCGGCAAGCGTGTTCGCAACCCATCGGCGGCTGGGGTTGGATGCGGGTGATCTATGGTTGTGTTGCCTGCCGCTGTTCCATATCGGTGGTATCTCCATCCTCTATCGCTGTCGAGATGCCGGGGCTGGTGTGCTACTGCATCAGGGCTTTGATGCAGCAGACGTATGGGCGGATCTACAGCGCCACCGGGTTACGCATATATCCCTGGTTCCGGCCATGCTGGCTCGCCTGCTTGATATCTCCGGGGATGCATCCCCGCCTGAATGGCTGCGAATAGTCTTGATTGGGGGAGGACATGTTGCTGCCAAACTTGCGCAGCGGGCCCACGCCGCCGGTTGGCCGCTGTGTGTAAGCTATGGCATGAGCGAGACCGCGTCGAACTGTGCGACCAGATGCGGAGTGGATGCAGGGCTGATCCCCGGCGAGGTGGGGCTGCCTCTGGATGGGGTTGAGATCGACCTGTCGGAACGGGGAAGGATCATGGTGCGCGGTCCAGTAGTGATGCAGGGATACATCAATCGAGACAGAACGCCTGGACTGGGCCTGTTGGATGGCGGCTGGTTTGAGAGCGGAGATATGGGCGAGATTGGCGATACGGGATCGATCAAGGTGTTGGGGCGGGCCGATGATCTGCTGATATCCGGCGGCAAGAATATCCATCCGATTGAGGTCGAGGACCTGATTGCGGGCTGTCCGGGTGTTGAGCAAGTGGCGATCACCGGGCAAGCGGATCAGGTATGGGGTGTCAGACTGGTGGCCCTGTATACGGGGTCGGCATCGGTTACGGCGGTTGAGCAGTGGTGCCGGGACAACATCTCCTCTGCCCTGCGTCCCCGGCGTTATATCTCGGTGAAGGAGTTGCCGCAAACCAGCCTGGGCAAGCTGGATCGAACCAGGCTCATCGATTTGGCGGTTTAGGCGTAGGGTAGAAAGCCCAGACCCGGTGTTGGGGGGATGGTGATGGTGCCGTTCTGAATCTCCGGTCCTGCCCCCAGATCCCGTTGTAGCCAGGCAGAGGTTCCCAGACCGTGACACAGCTGTCCGGTTGGATCCACGGCTGCGGCAAGCTGAGTCGCAGCCCAGACCCCGGCGGCACTATCTACCGTGGTGGTCACCACCACCTCAATCCCCAGTTCCTGGGCGCAACGCCCAAGTTGCAGTGAGGGTAAAACCCCACCCAACACCACGGGTTTAAGGATAATGCGGCGCAGGGGATGCAGTTGCGACCAGCTGTGTTTATCCAGTTCTGCCACCGTCTCGTCCAGCGCCAGGGCGACGTCGGTCTCGCCTTGAAGTTGCGCCAGTGTTTGCAAGTCTGGCTCAGCCAGAGGCTCTTCCAGTGACTCTACGGGTAACTCACCGATGCCCTGAAGAAAGGCCCTGGCGGTCTTGGCATCCCATGCGCGGTTGGCGTCAAGGCGAAGCTGGATAGATTCAGGCAGCTCACTGCAAAGCAGTCTGAGCTGTTTAATCTCGCCAGGAACATCGGAGATACCGACCTTCAGCTTCAGGGTAGTGTAACCGCGCTTTATTGCGGCAGTGGCCTGGTCAATCGATCCATCATCTAGTGCTCCGATATTGGCGTTTACCCTGACCCTGGAACTGGATTCAGGGTTGAGCCATCGATGCAGTGGAGCTGCCTCGCGTTGTGAGATCAGATCGAGCAGGGCGCACTCCAGGGCGCAGCGCACTGCGGGTAACTGTTTGTGGTTGGGTAATCTGCCCAGCGCTTGTTCCGGGGTAATTCCAGTTAAGTCAGTTAATTCGGTCTCGAGAGTTTTCAGCGCCATTGCCCCTGTCTCTGTTCCGTGGCCTGGAAGTGGGGCGCAGTCACCATATCCTGTTACCCCATCTGAATCTTCCAGCAGCAGCAGCCAACCGCGGCGCGAAGTGAAGCGCTGTCCACTTGTGCGCCACTGTTGCTGTAGTGGCAGGTTATAAGGAGCGAGTTGAGTATGTGTTATCTTCACTCGGTTTGTAGCGCAGCCTGGACTCTAAGCAGACGCCCCCGTGCCTCTGCCGCAAGATTTGCCAACCCTTTGTCTTGCGACAGCCCAAGTACAGTGACAGGGTCCATGAAGGTGACGGTAACGGAACCCTTGTCGTTCTCTCTGACCACAACATTGCACGGCATCAGAGCCCCAATCTCTGGGTCATGATCAATGGCGTTTTTGGCCAATAGTGGGTTGCAGGCGCCCAGAATTTTGTAGGCAGGTCTATCGATATCCAGTTTGGCCTTGAGCTTTGCTTGTACGTCGATCTCGGACATGATGCCAAACCCCTCCTGTTTCAGGGCCTCGATTACTCGCTGCTCTACTTCGTTGGCATTGCCGGGGATTTCGCTGGAAAAATAGTACATATAGTGATTCCTTAAAGTTTGCTGTTGATTCCGTAGTTCTTGCTGACAATAAAAAGCCGCGCCGACCGGATGAAACTACAACCGATGGACGCGGCTTTCAAGCCACTAATCAGATTAAGAATTAGCGAGTACGTTCGCAAACACCCTCGGGGAAGAAGAATGCAATCTCTTCAGCTGCAGTCTCCGGGGCGTCAGAGCCGTGTACGGCGTTTTCATCTACAGTCTTGGCGAAGTCAGCGCGAATGGTGCCTGCAGCTGCCTCCTGGGGGTTGGTGGCACCCATGATCTCGCGGTTCTTGGTGATGGCGTTTTCGCCTTCCAGAACCTGAACCATTACTGGGCCTGAGGTCATGAAATCGCACAGATCTTTGAAAAAAGGACGTTCCTGGTGTACTGCATAAAAGCCCTCGGCCTGCTCGCGGCTCAGGTGCAGCATCTTGGAGGCGACTATCTTGAGGCCCTTGTCCTCAAAACGACTGTAGATCTTGCCGATGATGTTTTTGGCAACGGCATCTGGTTTGATAATGGAAAAGGTGCGTTCGAGCGCCATGATTTAACTCCAGTGTGTAGGGATATGAGTTGAAGGGGTGGGATTTTACCCTAATGACAGAATTGATCAATCAGGCCTTACCAACTTTATGTTATATGGCGTGGACGGGGCCTAACCCCTGTCTTCGTAGCAAAATTTCTCGGCCTTGAGGTGGCGCAGGCTCTCTATTCTCGCTGCAGCAGTCTGAATGCGTTTATCTTCCATGAAGTCTCCAGCAACGCGGAATGCAAGATAGCCGTAGCCAACCAGGGACCATGTTGCGCCTGCGATAATGGATGTGCCTACGTATGGGTCTTGGTCAAAGTCGGGACGATAGTTGTAGGTGTAAGGAGAAATCCTGGTTATCTCGCGGTCCAGAGCGGCGCAGGTGAGCGCCATATCGCCAGATGTCTTAGGAAGCGGTTTGGGGGAGCGGTATAGGCCAAAGTTGGGAAAGTCTACCGCAGATACAGGTTCGCACAGCAATATCAATAAAATGGCTCCGAAACCAACGTTTGATATTAGACCCTTGATCTTCATCTCAATTCTCCAACAATGCCGTGTCTGCATACAAACGCTATCGGCAGAAGATTGGAAATATTTAGACTAGTTTGCCTTGAATACCTCGGTGTTCGGGTGGAAGGCAAACCAGGCAAACCAGTAACCCTGAATAGCGGGAATCATTTTCCCATTGGCGGCATATATGTTGCCCGACTGATTCTTGTCGTCCCACTCAATGGTGAACCGCTGACCGTCAAAGCTGTCCTTAAAGCGGGTTTGGCCCTGTTTGTTCAGCTCAATGAATGGATAGGCCTTGAAGCTGCCGCCACTTTCCAGTCCCAGTACCCGTTCTTTCGGGTGATAGTAGTCCGGCGCCTTGTGAGATGTTTTGAAATATATATCGCGGGATTTTTCATAACCGGCGTATGGGTTGCGGTCATAGTTACGGTGAAATCCGGTATCTGTGTTTAGTACCAGGGAGTCTGGATGTTGCTGCAACCACGCATGCCAAGTTGTGTGGCTGAGGGCTATTGCGGTTAGTTTTTGCCCTACGAGTTGGCCGGAAACTGCTTGCCCCATGATCTGGGACCAGAGGGATTGGGTATCGCGGTCATACAACAGGACGTCACTGTTATAGAGCAGGCCGGATACTCCGAAGTTGAGCATCTTGCCGTTTACCTCTGCGGAGAAGGCCACCCCAGTACCGCACAAAGGACAATAGGTAACGGTGAAATTATTTCCGCCAATTTTGTCATTGACGATCTCATGCCAGTTCAGGATTTTGATGGGATAGGCCTTGGCTCTACCATTCAGCTCAATCCCTAGGATGCGGTCTTCCGTGGTTAGAAATTCTGCATTGTTGCCTGGAGTGAATCGTGGGTTGTCTATGGCCGGAATTCCATCCTTGGACGGGCCGCCGGAGAGAATTTTGTTCACGTTGATCAAGGCGTTTGATAGATCGAATCCATTCTTTGACCAGGCGGAAACTGGCGCAATTAGCAAAGATACCAGCAGCAAGGTGATGCTTTGGCTTAATCTATGGATTGATGGATATTGCATCGGCCTACTCCAGTCCAATTCCCGCCAACAAAGCGGTTCTGGCAAATGTAATTAAGTAGACCCTGTGACAAGCGTAAAGTGCTGTAGATCAGATGATGTGGCGGACTGTTTGCAGAAAACGATAGAGCCGCTCGTTGATATTAACTCCAGACTATGGGGGCAGAGTCCTATCCCCGGCGTATTCGCCCTCTGCCCCGGTTTTTTAGTTATTCATTGTCTTTACTTTTCTGGTATTCCTGGACCATGGCTTGGCAGGCATCGCCTTCCGGGTTTGGTTCGCACATCTGCTTGATGGATTCGCAGGCCGCCATCCCCATTGTCTTCGCCATGTTGCTCATTGCATTGATCATGGCCTGCGCTTGTGGATTATCACTTTCGCTCGACTCGCTCTCAGCCTTCATCTGTTCGGAGATATCGGTCATCTGCGTCTTGCAGTCCTCATAGGCAGCGACCCACTCCGGCTCGCCGCCGCATCCGCTCAGGCCGACAGTTAAAAGTGCCGCTAGCGCGATACGGTTGAAGTGTTGTTGCATTGAAATTCCCCTTGTTGATTGAAAGACTGGCTTCACCTATGACTGAATGGCTAGATTACCGTACGGCGGATGAGACGCAAAGAACTTTAAACCTGGATATCATATGGACTCCCCCATGTCTGCGAAAACTCTGCCGCGGTTACAACAACCTCGCAATTCGCGTTGGAGTATCATTGACCGTTATTATTGAATCCAATGCCGTGAGCATGCACAATCTCTGTTGTTTCCCTCGATTAATCAGGTAGTGACCACATCATGAATGGACCAGAATCAAGCTCCACCGGCCATAAGCAGTTTTCAGATCTCCTTACGGAGGCCCCGGATGGGACCCCTCGTTTGTTGGATGAGGTTCACCCGTTGCCGAACCTTCTCTCTTTGGATGCGAAAGAGGTGTTTCGTCAATTTAAGGTAAGTCAGCAAAAAGACTTTTCTGACATGATCGGTCAATTGGAGAATCCCGAGAATCCACTCAATAAGATGCTGGGTGAACTCCGCGACATTGCCGAAAAAGAGGAGGGGAACCGTTTCAATGAGCTGGATCTGTTTCGTTCCGGGGCATTGCAGGAGCTGTTTTTGCAGCTGCATGATCATGTCATGGAGCACCCCGTCTGGCTCCACCCTTTCTTCCTGCGGATGTTTAACGGCGATTTCAACCAGGAGCAGTTGGGGCTGTTCGCCAAACAGTACTTCAACCAGGTCAAGAACACCCGCCAGTGTGTCGCACTCGCCCTCGGTCGCTTTTCCGGCCTTATGCCTCTGCCTTATGGCTGTCTTAACGAGCGGGTAACCGAATTGGCACAGATTGCTCTGGCGCAACTGCTGGCCGACGAATATGGCGTGGCGACATATAGCATAGAAGATTATCCGGACATGTATGGCGTGCTTAATTCAACCACGCATATCGGTATGTACAGGTTCATGTTTGACGGGTTGGGTGTTCCGTTTGAGCAACAGGATGTACCCATGCTGCCGGGCGTGGCGGACAATGTTCTGACTCAGCGGCTGCTTTCCAGCCATCCCGATTTCTCAATGGTGGAATCCCTGGCCTCGGTAGGCTTGGGTATGGAGTGGGGCGTGCCGGAATTTTTCAGCCTGCTGCTTGGCGGGATCATTCGCTGGGCCTGGAAAAACGATGTCGAGCTGACTCAGCATCATCTGATCGTACTCATTGCTCACGTCAAGTATGACGTGATGCATGCCATCTCCGTGATGCTGATTACCAGTTTTTTCAACCATGAAAATGATGCCGTGACCCAGATCAAGCAAGCTACCAATACCCTGATGTCTAGCCGCTATGGCATGATGAGCGATCTCTATCGTCACGTCTTCAATGAAGAGTGCCCCAACATCGACGAGATCGGGCTCGAGTCCCGCTACCAGCTGAAAGACCGGCGTATCGCCGATGCACTGATTGAAGCCCGCAAGAGTGTGGCGCCAGAGCGGGTGCTGGGGGGTAGCGATTACCAAACCAGCACCGATCTACCCTTCGTTTTTTCCGATTAAAACGACACTATTTAGAGAGGCGTGACCATGCAGGATTTCTCCAGTGAGGCTGGCCGGAAGTTCCAGACCCGCCTGATCGCTACGGCCAAAGGCCGTCATGGCGCCAAAGATATGAGTCGGGAGGAGGCATGTGATGCGCTTACCTTCCTGTTTTCTGCTGAAGCACACCCAGCTCAGATCGGCGCTTTCCTCACCGCCATGCGGTTTAAAGGCACCAAGGTAGAGGAGTCGAAGGGTTTTCTCGACGCAATGGAAGCAGCCGCAACCTTGATCGAACCCAAGGTAGAGAATCTGATCAACTGCAATGGCCCCTACGATGGGCGGAAAAAGGCGCTCAACCTGAGTGTGCCCGCTGCGATCGTGACGGCCGCGGCCGGGGTGCCGGTGATTCTGCACTCCAATACCGGACTGCCGCCAAAATATGGGGTAACCAATGTCCGCATGTTGCAGGCGATGGGTATTGCTGCCGCTGGGGAACCAAAGGCGGTAGAGAGAGATGTTGAGCAAAAAGGTTTGGGCCATCTCTATGCTCCTCAATATCTGCATGGCGTAGAGCGCCTCAAGCCTTATCGGCAACTTCTGTTCTATCGCTCTTTCCTGCATGCCTGCGAGGTCATGCTCAATCCTGCTGGAGCTAAGCGCTCTCTTATCGGAGCGGCGCATGAATCGTTTCTGGAACGTTTTGCTACAGCCGCCGGTGAACGAGGTCAGGAACGGGTCATGGCGGTGCAGGGGCTTGATGGTGGTGATGAACTGCCGTTGGCGCCGACGGCCGTGGTCGAATACCGTGATGGGGCAATCGAGCGCTATACCCTAGCGCCAAGCGACTTTGGTCTTGCTGAAAAACCACACCATCCTTGCGAGGAGCCGCCAGCAGCGGCCGCCCGGGTGGAAGCGACTCTAGCGGGAACGGACGACATGCACCTGGATGCGATCCTGTTTAATGCCGGAATACGCATTAACCTGGGGGGGCGTGCAGACAGCATCGAAGCGGGTATCGCGCTGGCGCGGGAAACAATCACCAGTGGCTGCGCCCAGCAGAAACTTATTCAACTGCGCGGGCAGTGAGGTTGGATGCCAAGTACAAAGCATCCAGGGGGCATTAACGCTGCGAACTAGTGACTGGCAGGGTTGTCGCCTGTTTCTTGTGTGGTCGGACTACGCTCATCGTCTCCCATAACTCTATCGAGTATCTCCAGGGCGCCGTCTACAAAGCGAGGACACACATCTTCAAACATGCCTAGCTTGCGGGCCTTGCTGTAGCCTGGGGTGGTGCCGATGTCACATCCAAGTAGTTCCTTGCAGTTGACCGATCCAAACTCATCTTCGAACGCTGCAATAAACTCTCTTACGATTCTGTAGGTGTTCTCCTTCGCAGCCGTATCTCCTGGTTTTTCAGAGCCGGAATGCAGGCCGATGATTGCAATAGCTCCGGTCACGGCGCCACAGCAGCCGCCGGTACGCCCCATACCGCCGCCAAAACCTGCGGCAATGGTGAGGGCGGACTTCTGATCCAGTCCGTACCTTCCACAACGGGCGGATAACACTGCCTGTGAGCATGAATAACCCTCAGCGAAGGTATCTGATGCCTTTTTATCTTTAGTCATATTGGATCTGCTTTTATGGTTGAGCTGCATGGTTTAAGGGAGTCGTGGTTATATTCTGATGTTTATCAATATATGGCAAGTAGTAACGCTGTTTTAAGTTTGTTCGCACTGAATGATTTAACTGCGAAATATTATCGATTGTATTCCCTGGCTTGTTTAACCGAGGTAGAGCCCAACACTCAACAGGGCAGAGTAGGCCAATTGTAGTCTGGCGGTATTGGCCAGATATCGGTTGAATATGGGGCCAGGTTTTTCCTGGATGAAGCTGCGTAACAATAGTAGAGCTGCGGGCGTCAGGATAAGAATCAGCCAGATCCAGCCCCCGACGCTGGAAAGCAGCAATGGAAGCAGAAATGGCAACAGCAGAAACAGACCGTAGATGATGTGAGACCTCTTTGTTCCAAGATAGTGAGTGAGGGTCAGCTTATGCGCCTTGGTATCGGTCTCCAGATCACGGTAGTTGTTTACCAGCAGAACCGCGGCGGCGAGCAGACCCAGGGCGCAGGCGCAGTAGAATGAATTCAGGGACAACTGAAGAGTTTGCAGGTAGTAACTACCCATGACCGCAACCAGCCCGAAAAAAACAAATACAAACAGCTCACCGCTGGCGCTATAGGCAATGGGCTTGGGTCCACCGGTGTAGGCGTATCCGCTGGCAAGGGATAGTAGACCGACTACCACTATCGGCCAGCCGCCAACGCTGGCCAGGTAGATGCCTAGGAGAAAGGCCAGGCCGAAACAGAGATGGGATGCACTCTTTACCTGGGCTGATGTGAACCACCCTTGGGCTGTAGCTCGTGCCGGCCCTATTCGTTCCGGACCGTCAGCCCCGCGTTCGTGATCTGCGGCATCGTTGTACAGGTTGGTTCCTATCTGGATAAATAGCGCCACGATCAGGGCGGCCGTTGCCGTTAGCCATTGCAGTCGGCCCAATTCAGCGTAGGCAAGGCTGCTGCCCACCAGGACTGGCGCCACAGATATACCCAGGGTTTTGGGACGTATGGCAAGAAGCCATCTGCCAATTATGCTCATGGACGCCGCGGGAATTTGCTGAAGTCAGGGTCGCGTTTCTCTACAAAGGCATCCCTTCCTTCCTGCGCCTCCTGGGTCTGGTAGAACAGCGCGGTGGCATTGCCGGCAAGTTCCTGAATGCCGGCCAGACCATCGGTCTCTGCATTGAAGGCAGATTTCAGCACCCGCAGGGCGGTGGGTGACAGGCTGAGCATCTCGCGACACCAGCCGACGGTCTCGGTTTCAAGATTGGCCAAGGGGACGACCGTATTCACCAGGCCCATTGCCAGGGCTTGTTGCGCATCATACTGACGGCAGAGTAACCAGATCTCTTTGGCCTTTTTCATGCCCACGCTGCGGGCCAGTAGTCCGGCCCCCAGACCGCCATCAAAACTGCCCACCCTGGGGCCGGTCTGGCCAAACCTGGCATTGTCTGCGGCAATGCTAAGATCACAGATCAGGTGCAGCACATGGCCACCACCGATGGCGTAGCCTGCAACCATGGCCACTACCGGTTTGGGCAGAGTTCTGATCTGGCGTTGCAGTTCCAGTACGTTCAGGTGCTCTACTCCAGTGTCGTCTTTGTAACCACCTTCGCCTCTTATCTTCTGATCGCCACCAGAGCAAAAGGCCTTATCACCGGCGCCGGTTAGAATGATTGCACCGATGGCAGGATCCAGATGCGCACGTCTGAAGGCATGCCCCAACTCCTGAACCGTCTTGGGGCGAAAGGCGTTGTGTACCTGGGGCCGGTTGATGGTGATCTTGGCTATTCCTTCTGCCTGATGATAGAGGATATCTTCAAACTCTACGTCCGGTGGGATCTTCCATTCTATGTTGCTGCTCATGTGTTATTAGCCTGTGTCGGTGGTGAGATGATATTTATTCAGAGAAGGCGTAAGGTCTACAATAACTGATTACGTTTGGTTGTTATACGGAGTATCTGTTGACAGAGTATAAGAAATTTTTGCACTGGTCTGTAACTGCTTTCCTGCTGATCGCGCTTCTGCTGACATTGCCGTCTGTGGCAAAAGAACAAACCAAGATTGGGACTAAGGCAAAGGAGTCAGCCGTTCCTGAACTTGATCTGGATATGATCAAGTCGCGAATAGCGGACCTGGAGGCAGCGGAGGGTCAAGACCAGGGGGCCAAGGTTGCACTGGAGTTATATCGTAGCGCCCAAACAAACCTCAAGACTGCTCTTGATGATGATGAGTTGTCTGCCCAATACAGGCAGGCTGTCGATACTTCAGCCAAACAGCTTAGTGAGCTGGAGGCTCAGCTTAAGTTGCAAAAGAGTGCCCTGCAAAAGATAGAAGATACCAAGCTTAATCTTGATTCGGACGAACTCAAACAGAAGTTGGATAAGGCAATTGCTAACAACAATCTGGATCAGGGGCGACTGTCTGATCTGGAATCAGAATTGTATCAAGAGCGGCTTCGTCCAGATCAGACCAGTACCGAACTGCGAGAGATAAAGAAAAAACTTAGTGAAGCCGAAAGGAAACAGCCAGCTGTTCAGGATGCAGGTGCGGTGTTTGTTGCCGCCCAGCGCACTGCCCAGCTTGCGAACAAACTTGCACTATCCAGCCGGGTAAAGCGACTGGAAATGGAGCGCCTTAGTCACACCCCGCGTCTTTCACTCCTGAATATGCGGATCGAGTTGGTCACCGGTCAGGTGAAACAGTCAAAGCTTTGGATGGGGTTGTTACAGGAGCAGCTCAACAAGTCACTGGCGGAGGAGGCCAAGAAGGCGCGTCGGGCTACAGATATAGCCAGGGAAGGTACCCTGGGCGAACATCCTATTGTGCGTAAACAGGCGGACTATAATTCTAAGCTCAGCCTAAAGCTGGGGGAGCTGACAGATGATATCGAGCAGGTCATCGAAGCCAAAGGAGAGATTGCAGCAAGACTGAAGCAGATTGAACAAAACTGGGAACGCTCGCAGCAGCAGGTGGAGATAGTGGGCCTGGACGAGCCGTTGGGAGAGCTGCTTCTGGCCCAGAATAGGTCGCTGCCTGATGTCCGGCAACTGGATCTGACAGTCGACAAGTATCGCCGGGAGATGTCTCTGGTGCGGGTGCAACAATTCAGGCTGATGGATGAGTTGCAGCAATTCTCTGACGACAAGATGGTTGTTGTGTTTATTGCCAAGTTGTACCCGGCAGACCTGAGTCAGGACGAATTGTCTGCATTTGAACAGGCCACTCAAAAGTTGATTCAGGACCGGGTGCAATTGTTGGATAAGCTGTCAGCGGAATACGCGCGCTACGAAAACGCCCTGAGTGACCTGAGCCTGGAGCAGCACCAGTTGAGGAATGAAGTTGCTGGCTATCAAGAGTTTTTGAATAAAAATCTGGTTTGGATACCGAGTGCGCCGCAACTGGGTATGGCTGATCTGGGCGAGATGCGTGAAGGGTTGGGATGGTTGTTTCGTCGGGATAATTCGGGTGCGGTAGCAGCCAAACTTAAACAATCTGTTCAGCGGTTCCCGGTCAGGGTTGGGGTTGTCATCCTGATCATTGTTCTCCTGATCAAATTCCGTGGGCGCATGCTGAGTCAGATGGAATCGGTGCTGCCAAAGATTGGCAAGGTGAACCATGACCGGTTCAGATTTTCCGTGGTGGCCCTGTTCTACACGTTCCTGTTAGCCTTACCTCCACCCCTTGCCATGGGCGGTGTGGGTTGGTTGTTGTACAAGGATGAACCATCAAGCTTTGCATTGGCTGTGGGCATGGGGATATTGTCTGTGTCGGCACTCCATCTGGTGCTTAGGTTCGGCCGCTACCTGGTGATACCTAATGGCCTCGCCCGCAATCATCTGCGTTGGGACCCATATGCGGTAGATGTCTATGCCCGAACCCTACCTTGGTTAACTCTATTATTTGTACCAGCCGTCTTCATTGCCAGTATCACCGAGTGGGAATTGGATGAGGGCTATTGGAATTCGCTGGGACGTGTTGCAAGCATAATGACTACGCTCATCATGCTGTGGTTTGCCCATATCAGTCTCAACCCCAATCATGGTGCCCTGAGCCGTTCGCGCCACATCATGCTACAGGGGGTGCGCCTGAAGATGCTGTGGTATCCCCTGGCGCTCCTGCTGGGACTGATGTTGTTGGTGCTGACCATAGAGGGTTATCACTACACCGCCATTGTTCTGAAGCGCTTGCTGTTTGCCTCCTTCACTATTGGCGTGATCACCCTGCTGTTGCATAGTTTTGCCCGCCGCTGGTTGTTGGTAGCCGAACGGCGTCTGGCGTTGAAACGCGCCCGCGCCAAGCGCGAGGCGGCACATGAGGCAAAGGCGGCAAAACAGGCGGCGGATGCTGCCGGAGAGGGGGTTCCGGAAGCGGAAGATTTGGAGGAGATCAATCTTACCAGCATCAGCGAACAGACCCAGCGACTGTTGCGCGTGGTCGCGGTCGCCTCATTCTTCGTGGCGATGTTTTTTCTCTGGTCGATATTGACTCCCGCCCTGGGTGGGCTGGATGAGATCATCCTGTGGCAGCGCCAGACTCCCGGGGTTGGGGGGTTGGCCCTGATATCGGTCTCTGTATGGGATCTGTTGCTGGCTGTGCTGGTGATTGTTTTGATGCTGGTTGCAGTAAGAAATATGCCAGGCCTGTTGGAGATAGCCATACTTCAGCCGCTGGCGCTGGAGCTGGGTAACCGCTACGCGGTTACCATGGTTAGTCGTTATCTGATCTTTGCTACCGGCTTCATTGTGGCGTTGAATATGTTGGGGGTCGGTTGGGGGGATGTGCAGTGGTTGGTGGCGGCCGTGGGTGTCGGCTTGGGTTTTGGCCTTAAAGAGATCTTTGCCAACTTCTTTTCCGGCCTGATCATCCTGTTTGAACGCCCCATACGGATTGGGGATACCGTGACCATCGGCGATCTCAGTGGTACCGTAACCCGTATCCGTATTCGTGCCACCACAGTTACCGACTGGGATAACAAAGAGCAGGTAATTCCTAATCAAAACTTCCTGATCAATCCCCTGATCAACTGGACCCTGTCTGACATGATTACCCGCGTGGTATTCAATGTTGGTATCGCCTATGGCTCGGACACCGAGAAGGCATTACGGATCATGACCGATGTGGTGAATGCCCATCCGGAGGTGATGGATGAACCGCGTCCGACCGTATTTTTCATCGGTTTTGGCGACAGCTCCCTGGACTTCGAGGTGCGGGTGTTTGTCCGAGAACGCCTGCGGCGGGTGCCTATCAGGCATGATCTGCACATGGCGTTGGACCAGGCCCTGCGCGAAGCCGGTATCGAGATACCATTTCCCCAGCGCGATCTGCATCTCAGGTCTATAGCGCCGGATATACAACTGAAGGGGCCGAATTCGGACTGACGCTGCGGACGTGTTCAGACCTGGGTGACGCTGGCCCAGTAGCTTCGGTGCCGGGCCACGCTCTGTTCTCTGTCGATAACCACCTCGATCAGACTGAGGCCGGACTCTTGCGTGGCGATATTGAGTGCGGATGAAAACTTCGACTGTCTGGTCACTCGCTGGAAGCTCAGGGAGTAGAGGGCAGCAATCTTGCTGAGGTCCAGATTGGTTGGGGTCAGCCAGTGCTGTTCAAACTGTTCCAGCCTTGCCTGCGGCAGGTAGCCAAAGATACCGCCACCGTTGTTGTTCAGCACCACCATTACCCCATCTGTGTCGGCCGCGGCGAGCAATCCATTCATGTCGTGGTAGCAGGCAAGATCTCCCAGCAGTCCGAAAACGGGGGCGTCAGTACTGGCTGCGATCCCCAGCATGGTTGAGATATTGCCATCGATGCCGCTGGCACCGCGATTGGCCATGATGCGTACCGGCTTGGCCCTGGAGCCGCTCCAGCTGTCCAACTGGCGAATGGGCATAGAGTTGCTGCAAAACAGGATGCTGTCGGCGGGAATCGCCCGGATCAGATCCTCTACTACCCTGTCCTCACAAGGCAGGTCTGCGTCATTGCCTAGGCGGATGGCGCTGACCCGCTCCTCTTCCTGTCTAAAGCGATTGAGCCAGTCATCCTCGCCCGGTGGTGGCCGCCCCGCCATGATCTGGTTGCACAAGGCAATCGGATCGGCACGAACCATCTCACGCGTTTGGTGCAGTGGGTCCGGCCAGTCGCCTCTGGGGGCGCAGAGGATGGTTGCAGGTGAGGAGTGTTTGAGATATTTGGCCAGAACTGCGGATACTGGCATGGCCCCGAAGCGTAGAACCCAGTCGGGCCGGTTCTGTTGGAAAAAGTTCCGGCGGCGCAGGAATGCGTCATAGTGGCAGATGATATTGGATTGGCCATGCACGCCAAAGCGTAGATTGCTCAGGGGGTCGGCCAGTATCGGAACATGTAGACGCCGAGCCAGTTCTGCCACCGCAGGGGCAAAATCACCCTGCGGGGTCGAGGGGCCGCAGATGATGATGCCAGAGCCTTTGGCGATGATGGCCAGTATCCGTTCGAGCTGCTCCGGGTCCGGTGTCTGCTCAGGCCTGCTAAGCGCTATGGTGTCGTTGCCGATCTCGGGCGGAGAGATGTTCTCCGGGATCAGCGGCTCACGAAATGGCAGATTGAGATGGACTGGGCCAGGGTTAGCGCCAGTGGCTAGGTGCGCCGCCTTTACCCCCAGGGCCTTGATCTGTGCCAGGGCGGTCGGCTCGAGGCGTGCAGGTCCGGGATCGAAAAAGCCCCGTACCTGGTGGTTGAACAGGTGGGACTGGTCGATGGTCTGGTTGGCGCCGCAGTCGTGCAGTTCCGGTGGCCGGTCTGCGCTCAATAGGATAAGGGGAATCCCGGAGTGGTTGGCCTCAATCACGGCGGGATACCAGTGAGCGGGGGCGCTGCCAGAGGTGGCGATGACCGCGACCGGGGAGAGGTTCTCCTTGGCCAGCCCCAGGGCGAAAAAGGCGGCACAACGTTCGTCCACCTGGGTCCAGATCCTGATACGAGGGTTACGGCTGGCGGCCAGCACCAGTGGAGTGGAGCGGGAGCCGGGTGAGATGACCATACGATGTACGCCCGCCGCAGCAAGGCCATCTGTCAGGGCATCTGCCCAGAGCAGATTTGCGGTGCCCTGATCGGTCATGGGTCGGTTTGTAGCCAATTAGAATACATCGGAAAAGTATAAGGATAGTTGCCCTGAGTCGCCATAGTTTGATCAGGAATTTTCTAGTGCTTCCAGCATGACGCTGAATTTGAGTTCGGTCTCGGCAAACTCTGTATCTGGATCGGACCCGGCGGTGATACCGGCCCCGGCAAACAGATCTGCCCGGTCCTGGTCGAGCAGGGCGCAACGCAGGAGTACGGCCAGTTCCCCATCGCCCTGGCAATCTATCCAGCCGGCGGCACCGGCGTACCAGCCGCGCTCAAATGGTTCATTCTGTTTTAGCCAGTTACCGGCATCGGCAGCGGGGGAGCCGTTTACTGCTGCGGTTGGATGTATGTTTTTGGCAACTTGTAGCAGATTTACCTCTGGCTTGAGTTGCCCGGTTATCTCGGTCCAGAGATGTTGCAGGTTGCGCAGGCGGATCAGGGATGGTTGATCGGAATAATCAAGGTCGGTGCAGAGTGGTTGCAGCGAAGATGTTATATCCTCAACCACCAGGTTGTGTTCATGCCGATTCTTAGGGTCAGTCAGCAAAAAGTCGCCCAGATCCAGATCCGCTTGTTCAATTGCGGAGCGTTGTACGGTTCCGGCAACAGCGTCACAGGTTATGTTGTCTCCTTCCGATCTGCCCAGCCGTTCCGGGGTGGCCGATACAAATATGCGTTCACCCAGATGGTTGGCAATTAAAACGCTGCTGGGATAGAGGTAGCTCAGGGTCGACATAAGATGGCGCGGGTTTAATCTTCGCTGAGCCTGCACCTGTAGGCGTCGGGCCGGCACCACCTTGTTTAATCTGCCAGATGAAATGGTCGTTTGCGCATTCTGTACCAGTTTGCGCCACTGGTTTCGGTCAGATGAGGTTGAAGTTATTGCCAGGGTTGTTTTGCATCCTGGCGGTTGGTGTGGCTGGTAGAGCGATGCAATAAGGCCAGAAAATAGTTCCATCCAGCGTTGCTGGATGGATTCTTTAGCCCGGTTCTCCTGGAGATCCACGCTAAACGATGCCACGCAGCAGTTGTCGCGCTGATGCAACGTTAGCTCAGGCAGGAACATCCCGGAGTTGGGCAGTCCGTCCCAGGGGGCTTGCATCGGATCGTCCTGGTTGAATGCGAAACAGAAGTAGCTAACAGGCCGCAGGCCGGTCTGTTCCAGATCTAACCACTCCCAGTGGTGGTGCATCTCCTGCATTGCACGGTCTATCTCTCTAAGCCTACCCTCGCCGGATGCGGTGACGCTCTTGGCTATTCCCAGCCCAAGGATGGTTTCATCCTCGCTGGGGCGATCCCAGAAAAACCAATCCTCCTCTATATTGGGCAGGGAGCGTAGGTGTATCTCCTGGACCGGGATTAGTATGGACAGTACCCCGCCCCTCCCCATGTCTACCTTCGCTAACCTGCTGCTCAGATAGTCATCTACACGGTTTATCAGGGCTTGGCGGTTGAACATGGTGCTAGCGCTACCTCGGATTGGCTTGTTCGATATGATAACCCCTGGACGGGCTGTGATGGTTGATAAATGTATAACCGATGCGACTTTCGGGTACTCTATTTTATGCTTGCATAGCACGGCTCAATTTGACCGGATAAGCGTAATTCTGGTATATATGCACATCTTTTTCTGGGCTTTTGGCGCTGAAAATTGTGGTTTTCAGCTGGATTTAACGGTCAACGATAACAGGATAAATCATGGGTAAGTTGTTAGCAGTGGTTTCTATAGTATTGGTTTTTGCAGCTGGTGTGGTTCAGGCAGCAGGTGATGCGGCTGCCGGCAAGACGAAAGCTGCCGTCTGTATGGCATGCCATGGCCCGGACGGTAACAGTGTAAATCCAACTTGGCCCAAGCTCGCGGGGCAGCATCCATCCTATATCCTGAAGCAGCTTACGGCCTTCAAGTCAGGCGAGCGCAAGGATGCCCTTATGTCCCCGATGGCCATGCCTCTGACCGATGAGGATATGGCTGATCTGGCGGCATATTTTAGTAGCCAGAAGCAGACACCTGGGGTTGCAGCAGCAGACAAGGTGAAGCTGGGGGAGAAGATATTTCGTTCCGGCAATGCCGTATCCGGTGTTGCCCCATGTATGGGATGCCACGGTCCCAGCGGACTGGGCAACCCTGCGGCGGTATATCCCCGTATCAGCGGACAGCATGCGGCCTACGCCCAGAAGGCCATGACGGACTTCCAGGGTAATCTCCGTACCAATGACGCGAAGCAGATGATGCAGGGTGTTACCGCCAAGATGAGTGAGAAAGAGATAGAGGCGGTGGCGCAGTATATACAAGGCCTGCACTGAGCAGATACTTGGGTAACTGTAAAAAAAGGGCGGCCCTCGGGTCGCCCTTTGTCGTTTTAGGAACCATGGTTCTAACTGTCGGTCAGATAGGTGTTAGTATAATAACGACAGCGTCTCGGCCACTGTGGGATTAATCAAGGGTTTCTAAAGAAACAGGCGGTAATGCCGCTAGATGACTAGTGAGGATACAAATGATTCGAACCATGTTTGTTGCAATAATTTTGCTGGTAACCCCGATTCTGGTGCAGGGCGCGCCGGAAATCAAAGAGGGGGTGCAGTATCGTGCCGTGGTTCCGGAGCTGCCCGGAGCTGAGGGCAGCCGGATTCAGGTGCTGGAGTTCTTCATGTACGGCTGTAGTCACTGTTATGCCCTTGAGCCGCACATAGAAAAATGGCTGGAGCAAAAACCGGAGGATGTCGATTTTGTACGGATGCCTGCTATGTTTAACCGGCCAGAGGTGATTCTACAAGCCAAGGTTTTTTACGCTTTGAATTTGATCGGAGCCGATCAGTCTATCCATGGCAAGATTTTTCGCGCGATGCATGTGGAGAGAAAACGGTTACGCACTGAGCAGGATATGGAAGAGTTTCTGCAGGCCAACGGCATTGAAATGGATAAATTTCGCCAAGCAATGAAGTCGTTTACGGTCGGTAACAGTATAAGAAGGGCTGCGATTTTGGCTGAGAACTATGATGTTCGTGGTGTGCCGGCAGTTGCAGTTGATGGCAAGTACGAGTTTGGTGGGCTCGAAGGTGGGCTCATGATAGAGGTAATGAATCACTTGGTTGGCAAGGTGCGCAAGGACAAGGTCTCGGTTGCCACTAAGTAGTCGGCAGTTTTGTTTTACGCATCGACATGATGCAAGGTGTGGAATGATGCAAGGCGGGGGTTATCATCGTTTACGAATACTGAGTTATAACATCCAGAGTGGTGTTGATACTCAGCGTTATCGTCAATATGTCACCCAGAGCTGGAAGCACTTGCTGCCGCACAGAGAAAGGTTGTTAAACCTGAATCGTATCGCCGGGGAGCTGGGGCGGTATGACCTGGTGGGGTTGCAAGAGGTGGATTCAGGCAGTCTGCGCAGTGGCTTTGTGGATCAGACCGAATACCTTGCGCATCGCGCCGGGTTTCCTTTTTGGTATAAACAGGTAAACCGCAGTCTGGGTAAGTTTGCCAAGTACAGTAACGGCCTGCTGAGCAGGCGTATGCCAAAATGTGTGAGTGAGCATAAACTTCCCGGTCTGCCTGGACGCGGTGCGATATATGCCCAGTTCGGATCGGCGGATGATATGTTGCTGGTTTGCATAGTCCATCTGGCGTTGGGGCGTAGGAGTCGGATGCGGCAGGTTGAGTACATAGCAGAACGGGTCCGTCGCTATCCGCATGCAATTATAATGGGGGACCTGAATTGCGGTGTTGATTCAGAAGAGATTGAATACCTGTTGGATGTAGCAGGACTTCAGAGACCGGCATGTGAAAAGGGGACATTTCCAAGTTGGCGGCCGTTGAAAAAGCTTGACCATATTCTGGTCTCAACGGCGCTACACGTAGAAAATCCTACAGTGCTGGATTGTTCTGTGTCTGACCACCTCCCTATTGGTATTGATGTTCTTGTTCCGAGTGAAATAGATATAGCAGTGTGAGGAAGATATAGCATGGTTGAATCCACAGACTGGAAAAAAAAATACCTTGAGCTTGAGCGGAAGTTTAAAGGGGAAGCAGCCGGTAGTGGTGAGACAGAGCAGCTTCTGTGCCGGACCATCATTCGCCTGACCCTGGCAACCAAAGGGCTGGACCCAGCCCTTGATCCACATCTGGCCAAGTTAAGAGATGCCCTGAAAAAGGGGGTAAACGAAAATGTTAACCGTCATATCTCAGCTATATCTGAAGCGCTTATGCGTGCCCATGATGAGCCGGTCAAAGCAGATACTTCCGGCAGTGGCGACAGCAGCAGTGAACTGTTTCAGCGTTTGCTGAGCTGCACTCACCTGCCCGGCAAGCAGGGTAAGCGGCTGAAGGCATTAGGCGCGCAATTGGCGGCCGATCCAGCGGCAGCTACGGAACGACAGTTAGATGAGTTTATTCAACTCCTGGCAAGCGACTCACAGCAGGGTAAGACAAAGGGTGAAGGCGGTTCCGGGCTGTTGGGGCGTATCTTCAGTCGTGATGAATACGGGGATAGCCCTTCTTGGGATAGCGGTGAGCCCATGCGTCTGTTGCTATCCTTGCTGGCAAAGCTTAATTGGCCTAGTCAATTAAGTAAGGATATCTCCCAATTGGGAGAGAAGTTGGAGCATCAAAAAACTCGGGATGCCCTGGTTTCCGTGGCCAAAGAGCTGACCAAGATAGTGTCCGATCTGCTCCAGGGCCTGAATAAGGAGACCCGCGCCACCGGAAGCTTTCTGGCAGATCTCATGGCGCAGTTGCATGAGTTGGATGATTTTGTAGTCAGTGGCCAAGCTTTGCAGCAAAAGTCCTTGCAGAGCGGAAGAGACCTCAATCAAGCCGTTAAAGATCAGGTTGGAGGTATCGCCACCAGTGTGCGTGACGCCAAGGATCTTAAGTTGTTACAACAGAATGTCTCGGTACATCTGGACACCATCAAAGGGCATATGGATCGTCATCTGAAGACGGCGGAAGAGCGTTTTCAGGAAGCGGAACAAAATGAAAAGAAGCTACGCGAACGACTGAAAGAGGTTGAGAGTGAAACCGGCGCGCTACGCCATAAGATATTGGAGGCCCAGGCGCGCTCATCCATGGATCCTGTTACCGGACTTCCCAACCGCGCCGCCTATGATCAACGCATGAAAGATGAATATGTGCGCTGGCAAAGATTTAATAATTCGCTGGTACTGATGGTTTGGGATCTGGATGATTTTAAATTGGTCAATGATCGTTTTGGTCATCAGGCCGGGGATAAGGCGCTAAGGGTGATTGGAACGATCCTCAAACAAAGATTACGCCAGACCGATTTTGTCGGTAGGTATGGCGGCGAAGAGTTCTGTGTTCTGCTTTCAGGGTCTCCTATGCAAGAGGCAGGGGATGTCGCTGAACAGATCCGTAAATCGGTGGAGCAGAGTGGGTTTCATTCTGGGGATAAACCGATAACCCTTACTATCTCATGTGGCTATACGGACTTTAGGGACGGCGATACCCCCGATTCAGTCTTTAACCGTGCCGACCGCGCCATGTACCAGGCCAAGGAAAAGGGTAAGAATTGTTGCGTCAGTCTATAGTCTGGGCAATTGTCTGATTACAGCATAATATTTATCCCAAATTTCGAGATATCTTTTATTCCATCCAATCAACCGTCCCATGGTGAAAAATGTACCAGGGCGGATACTGTTTTCAATGAAGAGTGGAGATTAGCCCTAATGCTAATAATCAAAAAATTTGTACCTGTGGGATTGGCGGCTCTGTTGTTACTCATGCTTTCCGCCTGTGCCGCTGAGATTGGAAGTGAGCAGTGGTGTTCCGATATGAAGGCCAAACAGAAGGGAGACTGGACGGCAAACGAAGCCATGGAGTTTGCCAAGAGTTGTGTTTTGAAATAGCGCTCTCTTCGTTGGTTAACCTTGTTGGAGTACTAGCACGATATGAATATCTGGGTAGATGCAGATGCATGTCCCGTGGTGATCAAAGAGATCTTGTTTCGGGCGGCAGAGCGCACCAGGGTGCAGACGACGTTGGTGGCCAATCAGCCGGTGCGTGTCCCGGCGTCGCGTCACATCAAGATGCTGCAAGTGGGTTCAGGTTTTGATGTCGCTGACGATGAGATTGTCAGAAGGGTGGTCGCAGGTGATCTGGTGATCACGGCTGATATCCCCCTGGCGGCGGAGGTGATAGAGAAGGGCGGTCATGCCCTCAACCCGCGCGGTGAGATGTATACCAGTGAGAATATTAAGTCACGCCTGACCATGAGAGATTTTATGGATACCCTGCGATCCAGTGGAATAAACACCGGTGGTCCACCGGCGCTAAATCAGAATGACCGAAAGGCATTTGCCGACGAGCTGGATAGGTTCCTGGCTAAAAACGCAGGTGATCTATGACCGTCGTCTGGGTGTCTGTTTATGCATTGGCCTCGGTGAAAAAATAGTCCCAACTCATCCCCGTCTCTTGTTGCAGTTGCTTAAACAATCCGTCAACCGGTTGTGCCTCACCAGGAAATATATTGTGGATCTCGATAAATATGCGCCCATAACCGGCGTGTCTTCCCCAGCTGATCTTCTCTGGCCTGGATCTCTCCCCACACTGGTTACATTTGATCTCCTGTTTACCAGCAAACTCTTTCCAATCGGTTAGGGCTTTTTTGCATGCAGGGCAGCGCGGTGGGCGACAATTCCCGGAAAAAATCAGTTGCGGTGGATTGAATGGGCCACATATGCTGAGGTGACAGAAGTCTGTTGCTGTATTGTCCCGTGGGGCCAGACAGACGTCGGGTGAGCAGCCGACAAAACTGATCAGTTGCAGGAATCGTTTCCCTGCAAGGAACCTGTTTGTATCTGATCCCATGGGCCGGTCTATCAGTCCCAGACTACGCAGGGACTCAATTATGGTTTCAGCCTGGGGCGGCGGTGATTCCGTATCGCGGGGATAGAGGATTAATTTTCCAATGCTCATAGATATCCTAAGACGTTATACTATGTTGAATTTACCGTGTATCTGCCAGATGTTCTATCAATTCACCTACAAAGTAGAGTGCCGATTTACATGAAGATCCCAGTCATAAGCCGTCTGTTTCTACTTGTCATGCTGCTGTTGATAACCTGCCAACCACAGGCCGGGGAGCGCTTGCAGATAGCAGTGAGCATTATCCCACAGAAGAATCTGCTGGAGCGCATCGGCGGCGGGTTGGTTGACGTTCACCTGCTGGTGCGGCCTGGGTACAGCCCCTCAACCTATGAACCAACACCAAGACAGATGGTTGAGTTGGCAGGAGCTGATCTCTATTATCGTATTGGGGTGCCGTTTGAGCGGTCTTGGATGGATCGAATACGGGACGCCCATCCAAACCTGCCGATCCTGGATGCCAGAGATGGAATAGAGCTGCGCCAGATCGATGCAGGGGGTACGGCGCATGCTGAGCATGGACATCACCATGAGAAAGGCGAACTTGACCCGCATATCTGGCTGAGCCCGCCTCTGATCAAGATCATGGCCCTGCGGTTGCGCGACAGACTGATTCAGTTGGACCCGTCCCATAGGGACATATATGTTCAAAACCACATGGAGTTGGCAGTGTATCTGGACCAGCTTGACGCCGATATACGCCAGACCCTGGCCGACCTGGGTTCCCGCAAGTTTATGGTCTACCATCCCTCTTGGGGCTATTTTGCCGATGCCTATGGCCTGCAACAGATTCCGATTGAGAGTGAGGGCAAGGAGCCCAGTGCCCAGGCCTTGGGTCATCTGCTGGATGAGGCAAGGGCAAGCGGTGTTGGCGTCATATTTGTTCAGAAGCAGTTTAGTCAGGCCCAGGCTAGATCTGTGGCCGAGGCTATGGCTGCCAGGATTGTGGTGATCGACCCTCTGTCCGAGGATTATCCAAAAAACTTACGCGCTGTGGCCCAGGCCATGGCAACAACTCTTTCGAACTAGATGTGTTGATCAGATGAGCAATCCCATAATCTCAATCAAGGATCTCAGCTTCTCCTATGCTGGGCCTATGATCCTGGACCGCGTAAACCTGGAGGTTGAGGCGGGAGAGTTTTTGGGGGTAGTGGGGCCGAATGCCGGTGGTAAGAGTACCCTGCTTAAATTGGTGTTGGGTCTGCTGGAGCCGGTACATGGCAGTGTGCAGGTGTTGGGCAACAACCCCAGTGCCGTTTGTCGGCAGATTGGATATGTGCCGCAATATCCCGCCTTTAGTCGGGATTTCCCCATCACTGTAGAGGCCGTCGTACTCATGGGGCGGTTGGGCAGTTCTTCCTGGTATGGGGGATATCGCAAACAGGATCATCAGATTGCCGAGCGTGCCATGCATGAGACCGAGGTGGTGGAGCTGTCTAAACGCCAACTCTCCACTCTGTCAGGCGGTCAGTTGCAACGGGTGTTGGTGGCCCGGGCTCTGGCTTGCGAGCCACGCATCCTGATCCTGGACGAACCAACGTCCAACATAGATATGCGGGTGGAGACGGATATCTTCGACCTGCTTAAAATACTGAATCAACGCATGACCATCATCGTTGTCTCCCACGATGTGGGTTTTATCTCCCGTTACGTAGACCGTGTGGCCTGTCTGAATCGTACCCTTATCTGTCATCAAACCTCTTGTATCAACGGCAAGGTGATCGATGAACTCTATGGTTCCCATGTCCATATGGTGGAACATGTACATAATTGAGCCGCCCCTATGACTGAATTTCTACAAGCGGTTTTACAGTACGGTTTTTTACAGAAGGCTCTGCTGGGTGGACTGCTGGCCAGTATCGGTTGCGGCATCATGGGGAGTTATGTGGTGGTGAAGCGCATTGGTTTTATGGCCGGAGGCATATCCCATGCGGTGCTGGGAGGCATGGGCGCGGCACTGTTCTATGGCTTCTCTCCTCTGGGCGGTGCCTTGGGGGCAGCGTTGGTCGCTGCCCTGTTGATCGGTTGGATCAGTCTGCGCTGGAAGGAGCGAGAGGATACCCTGATCGGCGCCCTCTGGGCTGTGGGCATGGCCATCGGCATCATATTTATCTCCAAGACGCCGGGCTACAGCGTCAATCTGATGAGTTATCTGTTTGGCAATATCCTGATGGTACAGCAGAAGGATATCTGGCTTATGGCGCTGATGAATGCCCTGGTGCTGGCAACGGTGGTGCTGGTGTACCGCCAGTTTCTGGCGGTCTCGTTTGATGAGGAGTTTGCTCGTCTGCGCGGAGTGCCGGTCACCCTGTTCTATCTACTACTGCTGTGCATGGTCGCGGTAACCGTGGTGTTGTTGATCCAGGTGGTGGGGTTGATCCTGGTGATCGCGCTGCTTACCCTGCCCGCCGCTATCGCCGCACAGTATCTGCATTCATTGGGCCGGATGATGTTGGCAGCGTCACTCCTTGGGATGATATTTACTACGGTTGGTCTGATGATCTCCTATGGACTGGACCTGCCAGCGGGGGCCACTATTATCCTGGTGGCGGGGCTGGCCTATTTGCTGTCTACCATGTTCAACCAGATCATGCGGCGGCAGCGAAAAGCGCTAAAGGTGTCCGGATGAGACGGTTTTTCATCCTTCTGGTCAAGGGGTATAGCTACCTGATTAGCCCCCTGCTGGGCAACAACTGTCGCTACTATCCGAGCTGTTCTGCCTATATGCAGGAGGCGATAGAGCTGCACGGGGTGTTGCGCGGTCTCTGGCTCGGTACCAAGCGGATCTTGCGCTGTCATCCATTCCATGAGGGCGGGGTTGATCCGGTGCCTGAACCTGAACATAAGTGCAGCAAGCATGATCATGGCGCTGATTGAGAATACCCTGCGGCTGGCTTTAGACTCAGCGCCCTGGCTGTTGTTTGGGCTGATCGCAGCTGGCCTGATCCACGCGTGGATGCCGATGCCGATGGTGAGCAAGGCGTTGGGCGGATCAGGCCCCATGACGGTGATCAAGGCTGCCTTGATCGGCGCGCCGCTACCGCTCTGTTCCTGCGGAACCCTGCCAGTCGCAATAACCCTGTACCGGGCGGGGGCCTCGCGCGCTTCAACCACATCCTTCCTGATCTCTACCCCTGAGACCGGGGCGGACTCCGTGGCCCTCTCCTGGGTTATGCTGGGTCCGATAATGGCGCTGTTGCGCCCGATTGCCGCCATTATCTCCGCCATCAGCGCCGGGCTTATGGTTGGCGCCACTGAGCAGCAAGTTCAACCCATCGCCTTAGATACAACAGGGGGGGGCATCCTGCGACTCCACCAGCGGTTGTGTACCCACTGCGTCGGTGACGGGGACAAAACATCAGCTTGGCTTCTGGCAACGCGCATACGCCGGACTGCGCTATGCGTTTACCGATTTGTTGGATGACCTGGCACCTTTGTTGTTGCTGGGCATGCTGGCAGCCGGAGTAGTGGTCACCATGGTGCCGCCGGGGCTGTTGGTGCAGTGGGGCAGTGGTCTGGGGCCTATGCTGCTGGTACTGATGATCTCTGTGCCTATGTATGTGTGTGCTACCGCCAGCACCCCACTGGCCCATGCCATGCTGTTTGCCGGTGTTTCGCCGGGGACGGTTTTGGTGTTTTTGCTGGCCGGTCCAGCCAGTAATATCACCAGTCTGGCCATGGTGCGCAAAGAGCTTGGAGCTCGTGCTCTCATCTCTTATCTGTTTGGGGTTTGTGGAGTCAGCATCTTGCTTGGGTTGGCTCTGGACTGGATCATCCTGGCATATGGGGTAGATCTCCTTTCAGGCTCAGCCCTGAGCCGCTCTGTCTCCTACGAGCCCCCCATGGTGCTGGCTAGCCTGAGCCTGTTGTTGCTGGTTGGGTGCGGGATCAAACCTCTGCGTCGATTTATTACGCGGAGAAAAGGTGGAGACGAGGGCGGCTGTTGTGGGTAATATCCCACTTCATGAATCTTGATATCTTCTCATCTCAGCAGAAACTGGCTGAGGTCTTCAAGCGAGGCCTGGCTAGTCTGTTGCACGACTACAATGAGCTTGGTGTATTCATCCTGGTGTTGGCCAATGTCAGCCTTGATTTCGGTCTGCAACAGGAGCTGGAGAGGAAGGTAAAGGGCCGTTACCAACTGTTGAGGCGGAGTTTCAAACGTTCCCCCAGACTTTTTTATCTGGACGACGCCAGGGCCGATATGCAGGTGTTTCGCAAGATCCTGCGCATAGGGATGGTCGGGCTGCATTACACTGAATGCAGGGAAGCTGGGCTATGGGAGTTGCAGTTCAATCAACTTCGTTCCTTTCGTCCACAGCGTATCGCCGACACCAAGGTCGATGGTATCCGCGCCCCCTTCGATATGGACGGGTTTCATTTCAACAAGCCTTTCCTGTTTAAGGAGATCTTCTGGGAAGGACCGATAGCTGGGCGCAGGACTTCACTGTTTTACAATAAATTTCCGTTCATGCCGCTGCATGGCCTTATGGTGCCTGAACGCGGAACCTGCCGACCCCAATATCTGATTCAGGATGATCTGGACTACCTGTGGCAGGTGTCTGAGTTGTTGGGAGCGACGTTGCCGGACGTCGGCTTTGGCTACAACAGCTATGGCGCCAATGCCTCGATCAATCATCTGCACTTCCATATGTTTGTACGTAACAAACCTCTGCCTGTGCTACGGGACGAGTGGGCCCATAATGGCGGGGATAAAGAGTATCCGGTTGGTTGTCGCCGGTTTACCTCGCCCCAGGATGCTTGGTCTTTTATCTCCGGTCTGCATCGTCAAAATGTCAGCTACAACCTGGTGGTGGTGCCGGGCCGCATCTACTGTTTGCCGCGGCGCAGACAGGGTAGCTATTGCCATGCCGACTGGAATTCCGGATATGCCTGGTATGAGATGGCGGGTGGGGTTATGACGGTCCGGCCAGAGGACTATGAAGCACTGAATGCAGATCTGATTACCCGGGAATTGGAGCTTCTTATGTTGCGTGGCTGGAGCAGTGAGTCTGTTTAGTGGTGGTGGGCTCGGTTTGGCAGGAAAAACAGTCGGGTAAAAACAACAGCGGGAGCATTGCTCCCGGTGTTGTCCTGGTCGGTACTAAAACTTAAAGGAGTTGGATGATTCGTCCATGTAATCGAACAGCCCCTGTATATTGTCAGCTCTGACCTCAGCGCCGCCTGTTGAGCGCACAACATGGTCGGCAGGGGCGGAGACTCGATGGCTGAGTGCAAAACCGTAGTTTTCGTCGGTTTCAGCATATCCGGCAAAAGCGGAGGTGGATATGGCCAGTGCTGCTATGGTAATTGCTATGCGTTTCATGGGTGTTCTCCTGGTTAAAGTAAGTCAGTTTGATAGTGTTTATCTCCTGTTCACTATTACTTACGCCCAAGCTTGGTATTTGGATTCAGATAAATGTTATTGCTGGATTATTAGTGAGGCATTATCCTTAGGCCCGCTAACGGTTTCCGGCGCATCAACCCAGAGAACACCACGTAATGAGTACAGAACAGGCATTAACTGCACGCAGTGAGTCCAAATGTGAATTGTGTGGAGCCGCAGGGAATTTGGGAGTGTACGGGGTTCCGCCTGACTCAGATGACAGCGTTGACAGGTCAGTTCTGGTTTGCGAGACCTGTGGCGATCAGATTAAGGACCCTGAAAAGGTAGATCCGCATCACTGGCGTTGTCTGAATGAAAGCATGTGGAGTCAGGTGCCTGCAGTTCAGGTATTGGCTTGGCGTATGCTTACTCGTCTAAGAACTGAAGGTTGGGCGCAGGATCTGCTCGATATGTTGTATCTGGATGATGCGACCCTGGAGTGGGCCAAGGCTGACGGTGAAGGGGCTGGTGGCGACGATACGGTCAGGCATCTAGACTCTAATGGCGCCCTGCTTGAGGCCGGTGATAGCGTAACCCTGACCAAGGATTTGAATGTAAAAGGGGCTGGTTTTACCGCCAAGCGCGGAACCGCTGTACGCGGGATCTCACTGGTGGTGGATAACCCGGAACAGATCGAAGGTAGGGTGAATGGTCAGCAGATCGTAATCCTTACCAAGTTCGTCAAGAAAAGCAGCTAGCTAGATCGAGTGGGTTTGCATTTAGCTCTGGGGCAATATATCTTGTGATGCCTGTGTGGCCTCTGTTTTTATCTATAACGCCACGCGTTTGCTGTCTCCTTTACCGGTGCACTCGAATCTACGCCTCATAGTTCATGCCAAGATTCGCGGCATTTGTCTCCCCTTTGGGGTGGGCTTCTTTAGATACATATAACACAAGGTCAAATTAATGATTACTCTTTCGGTACGTAGTCTCCCCAGGTCGACCACAGAAGAGAGCCTGACAGCGCTTTTTTCAGAATTCGGTGTGGTTCGTTCCCTTAAACTGGCAAAAGACCTTTTTTCCGGTGATTGCAAGGGATTTGCCACCATAGAGATGGAAGGGCATGAGGCTCGGGCCGCCATTGCGGCGCTCGATAACAAGGAGCTGGATGGGAACACAATTCGCGTTGGACCTTTCCGTGAGATGAAGGGGCGTGGAGGTAAACGTCGCTGAGCATAATGTGTCCAGGGTAAACCAAGCTCAGGTGTGACGACTTGTTCTTTTCCTAATCAGAGTATCCCTAATCTAATGGTCTGCAATCGCAGGCCATTTTGCGTATTGTTAGTTTTTGTCCATAGATATCTTAGTAAACCACATCATAATCTGGTTAGAAAATTAGCCCTATTTCTCAATAATCCGGCCGTTGATTCGAGGAACTGCGATTGATTGGGGGTAATCGTTTTGGCCGGAGCAACAGCAGCTATTTAATCCAGTCCCGATAAAGGTTATTGTTACAGGAATAAAATGTGCTGCGGGGTTCTCAGTGATCAACGAACAGATGATTTATGCTGCGCCAAATGGACTTTCAATGAAGAAGTTGGGAGCGCTGCTGTCGGATGGATTGACGGTGAGTGTCGAGGCGGTGGACAACCTGTCGCGAGTCTATCTAGATACCTTCGATTGGCGGCTATTCAGATCTGGAATGGTTCTGGAAGTCGAGCTTCGTGGTGGTCTGTGCCTGTTGACATGGAGGGAGCTGGGTAGTGGGCGGGTATTCATTATACGCACGCTCAGAAGGGTGCCGAAAAATGCCGCTGATTTTAGCGACGCTGGGATGCAGTCCCGGTTAAAACAGATATTGGGTAGAAGGGCGCTGTTGGCTCATGCTTCATTACGCGGGAGTGCAGAGAGACTCCTGTTGCTGAATGAAGATGAAAAGATTTTGATGCGAATAGAATTGCGACGGTGTCAAGTCATCTCGCCGACAAGTCATAGCCAGTTAAGCCTGGAACCTGCGGTTTATCTTTTTCCATACCGCGGTTATGAGAAGGTGTTTTTAGACAGTCTGAAACGTATATCCAGGGATGGAAGGCTCTCTCCGATAGCACAGGACCCGTTGGTTTCGGCCCTGAGTGCTCTTGAGATAATTCCTGGCGAGTACAATAGTAGGCCGGATTTCCCTCTAGACCCCAAGCAACCGGCTATGCATGCATTGGTTGGGATCCTGAACAGGTTCTTGCGGATCATTGAATGCAATGTAACAGGGGCTAGGGAGGATGTGGACCCAGAATATTTGCATGATTTTCTGGTTGCAGTTCGTCGCACCAGAAGTTTTATCCACCAGTTTGTCGCGGTATTTCCCGGTAAAAGTGTAAAATTTATCGAAAAAGATTTTCAGTGGATTGAGCAAGAGGCAACGCCCATCCGTGATTTGGATATCTACATGAGTCTGTTCGATGATTTTGAATCCAGGGTAGATAAGGATCACCGCCACGCACTGCAATCCCTCTACCTGTTTCTGCAGAGTCAGAAGAAAAAAGAGTTGCGGCGGATGCGAGTTTCTATGGGAAGCACGCGCTATCTCAAATTGATCGAATCCTGGGAACATTTTTTAACAGACTGCAAGGATGCGGAGTCGTTGCCTGCGGCAGCCCAGGCCCCTATAGGAACGATTGCCCGTGACTGTATCTGGAATATCTACCGTGAATTGCTGCAAACGGCTAGAAAAATATCCCCTGATGCCAAGGCCGATGAACTAAATGAATTGCATCAAATGAGTAAGCTCCTTGAGTACCATATGGATGTATTTAAAAGCCTGTTTCCAGCCAAGCGCATGGCCAGACTTTTAGATGAGCAAGATAGGTTGCAACAATCCCTGAACCAGTTTAGGGATTTGAATCTGCAGTACAGCAGGCTTAAACACTATAAGGCCCAAATGGGGCAGGCTCAGGCGGTACGCGCCATATCCATGGAGGCGGTTGAACAACTAATTCAGGATCGTAAGAAAGAGAGGCGGAAGGCACGCAAACAGGTCATCGCCCAGATTAGGCGCTTTATCAAGAAAAAGATGCGCAAGCGTTTCGAGTCAACCATAACTGCGCCAATCAAAGGATGTGACGAATGAAGGTTTTGGCCGTCCATAATATCAAGGGTGGGGTCGGCAAGACCTCTGCTGCGGTCAATCTGGCATATCTTGCCGCTTGTGACGGTTACAGAACTCTGTTGTGGGATCTTGATCCTCAGGCTGCATCCAGTTTCTGTTTTCGGATTAAGCCCAAGCTCAAGGGAGGGGTTAAATCTCTAAAGAGAAAACCTGAGTCTCTGGGTCAGGCGATCAAGGCAACCGATTATGAGGGGCTGGATGTTGTACCGGCGGATTTTTCCCTGCGTAACTTTGATCAGATATTTGCCAAATCGAAAAAACCTGCCAAGCACCTATCCAAGTTCCTTTCCCCCATCGCCCACGAATATGATCTGTTGTTTATCGATTGCGCGCCCAGCATATCCCTAATGGCGGAGAATATATTTGATGCCTCCGATGCTATGTTAATCCCAGTGATCCCCTCCACTTTTTCGGTGCGAACCTATCGTCAATTGCTCGAGTATTTTCAACGGGAGCCATCGAAGCATCCTCAATTACTCCCGTTCTTCTCTATGTATGATAAAAGAAGGGAGTTACAGCGGGAGGTTGTTGCGACACTACCCGATGACGTTGGGGAGATGTTGAACACAGCCATACCTTATGCCAAGGTCATTGAAATGATGGGGGTTAAACGCGCTCCGGTAAATCAGTTTGCCCCGACCAGCAGGTCAGCAGTGGCCTATCGTAAACTATGGCGTGAAGTGAAAGTCCGGGTGCTGGATGACTATAGCCACTAGGGCTTGATGTTCATGCTATTCTCGGTTCGGACAGTCGTAACTTACAGCCAACGCTCTACATTTTTTAGACCTGGGTCATCAGCTGAGGTGACTATTGAAAAGCCTAGCTGCTGCATCAGGTGCAGCATGCGGTGGTTATCTGACAGCACCTCGCCCTCTATGACCTTGATCCCGTGGTTGCGGGCTGCCTCCATCAGTGTCTCCATAAGCTGTGAGCCGATACCCATGCCACGGTGTTTGTCCGAGACGGCAATGGCGAACTCACAGGAGGTGCCGTCGGGATTTGCGGTATAGCGCGCCACCCCTAACTGGGTGGTATCTTTCTCGTCATCGGTAACTGCAATTACCGCCATCTCCCGACTGTAGTCCAACTGGGTGAAGCGGACCAGCATCTCTGGGGTGAGTTCGTCTATGGCCTGCATAAATCGGAAGTACTTGGCTTCGGATGACATGCCGCGCACAAACTCTTTTAATAATTCAGCGTCCTCTGGTCTGATTGGACGGATCTTGATTGAGGTTCCATTCGGCAGGTGCGTCTGGCGTATCAGGTTTGAGGGGTAGGGATGGATCGCCATATGGGAGTATCGCACCGGGGAGGTTGGCGGGCGTTTGATGCAGATCCTGGCGTCCACTGCTATCACCCCGTGGTTGTCCGCCAGCAGGGGATTTATGTCCAGTTCATGCACATGTGGTAGTTCACACACCAGCTCCGATATTCTGAGGATTACATTTTCCACCGCCTCTTTCTTTATCGCAGGCATCTGGCGGAATGGCCCCAGCAGTTGGGAGACTCTGGTCCGGCTTATTAGCCGGTCTACCAGAACAGGATTCAGTGGTGGTAGGGCAACGGCACTGTCATGTAGCACCTCCGCCATGGTTCCGCCTGCGCCAAAGGCGATTACCGGCCCGAATATTGGGTCGTGTTTCACCCCAACCATAAGTTCTCTGGTGTCACTGGTGGAGGCCATGGGCTCGACGGTGATGCCGTCGATCTTGGCGTCCGGTTTGGCCCTGAGGGTGTCATCCATCAGTGCCCGGAAGGCAGAGCGGACATCTGGGGCGTTCAGGATATCTGTCTTCACTCCATGCACATCTGATTTATGTGAGATCTGAGCAGAACAGATCTTCATCGCCACCGGAAAGCCAACGGACTCGGCCGCTACCAAGGCCTCGGTCGGGGTTCTGGTCATGAGTGTTGGGGTGCAGCGTATATGGAATGCACTGAGTACGGCTTTGGACTCGGTGTCTGAGAGTATGGTGCGGCCATCGGCCAGGGCTGCCTCCATGATCAGCCTTGCCCCCTCTGCATCTGGTGGCCTGGAATCTGATAGTGGCCCCGGGGTCTGGAGCAACATCTTCTGGTTGAGCTGATATTGCGACAGATAGGCGAACGCCTCAATGGCTCGCTCCGGTGTCAGGAAGGTTGGCAGGCGATTGGCCGAGAAAACTGCACGTGCCTTGTTCACCTGGGTATCCCCCATCCAGCAACTTATAACCGGTTTCCCCTTATTCTTTTTCCAGGCGTTGATCACCTCCATAGCGGCTTCTTCCGGGTTGCTCATAGGCTGAGGAGTGAGCAGGGCCAGGATGCCGTCAATATTTTTGTCTTTAAGACAGATAGTCACCGCCTTGCCGAATCTCTCTGGAGGGGCGTCGCCCAGGATATCTACCGGATTGTTGTGGGACCAGAAGGGCGGTAGTTCCTGGTTCAGTGCGTCGATTGTCTCTGGTTCCAGGGTGGCGACCTCCACGCCCAGGTCGGCGGCCCGGTCGGCGGAGAGGAGGCCGGGGCCACCGCCGTTGGTGACTATGGCAAGCTTATTTCCGCTTACCCGTCTGTTGGTGGAAAGGATCTCTGCCGCAGCAAACAACTGTCCAAAGGTCATAGCTCTTACCACGCCGGCCCGTTCCAACGCTGCGTCGAATACCTCATCCGATCCAAACATGGCGCCGGTGTGGGTGCTGGTCTCCTCGACCTGTTTTTTTTGTCGTCCGACTTTAAGTACGATCACCGGCTTGGCGTTCGCGGCTATGCGTAGGCCGCTCATGAAACTGCGAGAATCGTGGATGCCTTCGACGTACAGTAGGATGGCCTCCGTTGCACTGTCGACCGCCAAATAATCGAGGATGTCACCGAAGTCTATGTCACAGGCATTGCCCAGGGATACCACGGTGGAAAAACCCATCTTGTGAGGTTTTGCCCAGTCCATGATTGCAGTACAGAGGGCGCCGGATTGGGATACCAGCGCCAGCCTTCCCTTGGGCGCCAGGGTGTTGAGATAGGAGGCTTCCAGGCCAATATCCGGACGAATCAACCCCAGGCAGTTAGGCCCAAGGACGTGAATTCCGTGGTGACGGGCGGTCTCTACCAGGCTCTTCTCCAGCTTTTCGCCCCTCTCTCCGCACTCGCTAAACCCGGAGGAGAGAATGATCATGGAGTTGACACCATTCGCCCCGCACTGGTGGATGACACTGATTACGCTGGCGGTTGGGGTGGCAACAATTGCCAGATCAACCGGGTTATCCAGTTTATCCATGGTTTTGTAGCAGGTCAGTCCTTGTACCTTGTCGTATTTTGGGTTGATCGGGAAGATCTCTCCCTTAAAGCCTGATTCAAGCAGGTTGCTTAATACTCTGGCTCCAATTCTGTCGGGGTTTTCGCTGGCACCGAAGACGGCTATGCTGTGTGGCGCAAACAGCTTGTCAAGTTTGTGTGGTCCCATGATGATCTCGATAATTCAGGTGTAAAAAGTGCTGCCGACAAAATAGAAATACAAATATTTTAGATTGTGCTAAATTCGATCTGGTTGTTTTTTATAGTAAATTTGGCCAAGTGCTGCTATTTGTGATGCGTATGGGCGCTGGATTGTCTAGGTTCACTATAGGGGTGTTTTCAATTCCGTTTCGCTTGTGTCTCTTGAAGTAATAGAGATGCATTGTAGTTTACTTTTGATATTGGAGTATGGCTGTGCCAATTGCCTTCATATCTCATACGGATTGCCTTCTTCATGACGTAGGTCATGATCACCCGGAACAGCCCTCCAGGCTCAATGCCATTCAGGATCGCTTGATTAGTTCAGGCATGGAATTCGTGGTTCTGCAACATGATGCACCGATGGTTAAAAGGGAGCATCTGGAGCGCGTACATGATCATGACCATATCTCAAGGATTATAGACGAAGCTCCGCCGGAAGGTATCCTGCGGCTGGATGATGATACCTTCATGATGCCCAAGACGCTGAATGCTGTAATGCGTTCTGCCGGTGCCGTGGTGTATGCGGTGGATCTGGTGATGCAGGAAGAGACCCGCATTGCCTTCTGTTCGATTCGTCCCCCGGGGCATCATGCAGAACGTGGTGCTGCCATGGGCTTCTGCTACTTTAATAACATTGCGGTAGGTGCGGCCCATGCCCTGGAGGAATACGGGCTGGAACGTGTCGCTATCATCGATTTCGACGTGCATCATGGGAACGGTACTGAGGATATCTTCAGGGATGACCCTCGGGTATTTTTCGGTTCCAGTTTCCAGCACCCATTCTATCCAGATGTGGGTTATGTGACCGGTTCTCAACATATCGTAAATATCCCCCTCCACGCCGGTACAGCAGGAAATGTATATCAAGAGCTGGTTGAGGAGACATGGCTGCCCGCACTGGATAGGTTTAAACCGCAGTTGCTAATGATCTCGGCCGGGTTTGATGCGCATGTTGAGGACAGCATGTCCCACATTAGGTTGCGTGAGGCAAACTATTCTTGGGTGACAGCCAAGCTCAAGGCCATCGCGGACAGGCATGCCGAAGGGCGTATCGTATCCGTGCTGGAGGGCGGTTATGCCTTGAATGCACTTGGCCGCAGCGTGGTGGCGCATCTCGACGCCTTGTTGGGTAGTTGATCTGTTTAGGCTTATCTCATTACCCATTCTGTTGTGCGATTAAACTACCAAGTTACGTTTGTACTATCCTTTGTAACAAAATAGGCCCGGTTGTAACGTTGCTGTAACAATCGCCCTCTACACTTCTGTCGCAAATAATCGGACTATAGACAAAAGAGAGGAATTGAGATGAATGTAAAACAGCTGGTAATGGCTATAATCGTTGCAGGCACTGCTATTAGCGTAAATGCTTCTGACCGCATGGTAATCCAGAACAAGGGATCGGATACCTTGGTAAACGTGGCCCAGGCCTGGGCTGAGGTCTATAGTGAGGTGAATGCAAAGGTGGCGGTTGCAGTCTCTGGTGGTGGTTCCGGCACCGGGATAGCGGCCATGATTAATGGCACGGTGGATATCGCCAATGCCAGTCGCAAGATGAAAGAAAGAGAGATGAAGGCTGCCAAGGAGAAGGGGCAGGATCCAATGGAGCATGTGGTCGGCTATGATGCCCTGGTGGTGTATACCAACTCGGCAAATCCGGCAAAATCCCTCTCCTTTAATCAGCTAAAAGATATCTATGTTCGCGACGGTAAGGCGACCAAGTGGTCGGACATCGGCCTGAAGGTTCCAGGTTGTGGTAGTGATAAGATTGTTGTGGTCAGTCGCCAGAACAACTCTGGCACTTACGTCTATTTCAAAAAGGCGGTTCTGGGTAAGAGGGGCAAGTTTCGTCAGGGCACCCTGGATATGCACGGTTCCAAGGATGTGGTGGATCTGGTTGAGAATACCCCCTGTGCCATCGGCTACAGTGGCCTGGCCTATGCTACAGATCATGTGAAGATGGCCTGTATCTCCCAGGAGGATGGCGCTGCCTGTGTTAACCCTAGTGTGGCGACTGCCAGTGACCGCAGTTACCCAATTGCTCGGCCACTCTTTATGTACACAAATGGCGAGCCCAAGGGTGCGATCAAGGCATATATGGACTGGATCTTGAGTGATGCTGGTCAGTGCATCTTGCTGAAAAAGGGCTATGCCCCGGTCAGAGATGTAAAGTGTAAATAACCCAGCGCTGCTTTGTTCAGGGATTTATTTTAAGTAATACTCGCCTCTGGCTGTGTTACTTGGCCAGGGTGGGTTTTACTGCGATTGGGGCCGCTATACTTGGCCTGTTGGTGCGGGGTGTCGGGCAAAGCCTGATGTATCTTTTTAGAAAACTAAGATTGGTATCAGTGATATGTCCCTTATAGAGGAACGTCTGTTTCGTGACCAGAAACGAATCCGTGACAAGATAGCGGCTCAAGCTCAGGCGGTGGAGGAGGCGGTTCTTAACGCTGTCCACTCTTTGCAGTCTGGTAACAAGAAGCTTGCCTATACCACTATATTAAAAGACTACCCGATCAATCGTACCATGCGCGAGATAGATCGCTTATGTCACAGCTTCATTGCTGTGCATCTGCCAAGCGGCACCTATCTGCGTCTGGTGTCTTCGATTATTCGAATGAATATCCAGTTAGAGCGCATTGGTGACTATGCTGTAATCATCGCCCGCCAAGGTGTGCATATGTCATCCCCACCGACAGGCATCCTGGGGCGAGAGTTAGAGCGGATGACCGCCGATACCATGATGATGGTGCGGCAGTCTTTCAAGGCGTTCAATGAAATGAATGCCGAGCTGGCGCGTAGCACCAAACATCTGTCGGATAATGTGGAGTACAGCCTGGATTCGGTCTACGCCGATATAACCGAGAATACCGAGCTACAGGGCATCAAGGACACGTTGGCGTTGTTTGTGGTGTTCAGCCAACTTAAGCGGGTTATAGATCAGGCGAGGAATATCTGCGAAGACACGGTGTTTGCTGTTACCGGTAAGCAGAAGAAACCCAAGGTGTACAAAGTTCTCTTCATTGATGAAGATAACAGCCTGGTAAGTCAACTAGCTGAGGCCATAGCGAGAAAGAACCTCTCCTACTGTGGAGAATTCAGTAGTGCCGGGCGTACACCAGCTGCCGAAATATCCCCAGTCTTGATTGAGTTTCTCGCGGGGCACGGCGGAGGTCTTGATGGCGCCAAGCCGACTGCTCTGAGTGACCTGACTGCCCAGGATATGGCAGAGCAGCATGTGATCGTAAGTCTGCAGGGGGATGTCTCATCCTATATTTCCGAGATCCCCTTCCATACGAATGTCCTGGAGTGGGATGTTGGTTCCGCTGCTGAATCAGTGGGTGTGCAGGAGTTGGAGGCCATGTACCGTAGTCTGGCACTGCAGATAAAAGACCTGATGGACCTGATGTGCGGTGAAGAGGTCTAGAGGCATGCCAGCAGCAACCTGCAAGAGGTCTGATGTGGATTTCGACCGGCGCAACCTGGACTGGTACATCGATAAGCTGGTGCAGTTTCTGGTCTTTATCAGTGGTGTATCTGCCATCATATTTGTAGTGGGTATCTTCGTCTTTATCACCGTTGAAGGCCTCGGTTTTTTGTTCGAAGGCTTCTCCTTCAAGGAGTTCTTCCTCTCCCAATACTGGGAGCCGAGTGATGAGGACGCCCCGGAGTACGGTATCCTGGCGCTGATGGCCGGAACTGCATCTGTAACCGGGCTTGCCATGTTGGTGGCCATACCTTTCTCTCTGGGGGCGGCGGTCTATGTGGGTGAGTTTGCCACTGGACGTACCAGGGAATATCTCAAGATATTGGTAGAACTGTTGGCGGCCATTCCATCAGTGGTCTGGGGTTTTATCGGGCTGTCTATCATGAACCCTCTGATCATCGAATTGTTCGATGTGCCAGTGGGTCTGACCGTGCTCAACGCCGGGATCATCCTGGGATTGATGGCGGCGCCCATTATGACCTCCATCGCCGAGGATGCCCTCAAGGCGGTACCTGATCGCTACCGTGAAGCGGCTGAGGCTCTCGGAGCCACCCGCTGGCAGGTTATCTTCAAGACCGTTATTCCAGCCGCCAAGAACGGACTGCTGGGGGCGGTGCTGCTGGGAGTGGGGCGTGGTTTCGGTGAAACCATGGCGGTGCTGATGGCCACTGGACACGCGGTTAATATCCCCGGCAGTATTTTTGATTCGGTGCGTGCCCTCACTGCCACCATTGCGGCAGAACTGGGCGAAACGGCGGTTGGGTCGCAACACTATCAGGCCCTGTTTACTATAGGAATCTTCCTGTTTCTGATCACCTTTGTAATCAACCTCAGCGCCGATTTGATCGTTCGCGGCATCAAGAAACAGTAAGTTTCGGAACCGGTTTGGAATAAAGAGAAATGTTTGCAGAATCCGCCTTAAACGCCAAGAACAAGAAGCTGCAGGGGCTGTTCAAAACCCTGTTTATGCTGATGACCATCCTGCTGATCATCCCGGTACTGGTGATCCTCACCACCCTGATCTATAAGGGTGGTGATATGGTTACCCTGGAGTTTCTGTTCACCAATCCGACCAAGGGGATGACTGCCGGTGGCATCTTTCCAGCGCTGCTGGGTACCGTGTGGCTGGTAACCTTGGCCCTGATCATCTCAGTACCCTTGGGGGTGGCCGCCGCCATCTACCTGAGTGAATATGCCGGAGACAACTGGTTTACCCGCATCATCAACCTCGCCATCATCAACCTGGCGGGGGTGCCATCTATCGTCCATGCGCTGTTCGGGGTGGGGGCGTTTGTTATCTTCTTCGGCTTTGGTACCAGCATCCTGGCTGCCAGCCTGACCCTGGCCATCATGACCTTGCCGGTGGTGATTGTGTCGACCCGAGAGTCGCTACAGGCGGTGCCCCTGGCCTTTCGTGAGGCCTGCTGGAATATGGGGGCCACCCGTTGGCAGACCATCCGGCGCATCGTTTTGCCCAATGCCATCAGCGGCATCCTGACCGGTGTAATCCTGGAGGTGTCACGTACCACCGGCGAGACTGCCCCCATCATGTTTACCGGAGCCGCCTTCTTTCTGCCGTTTCTGCCCCAGGGTGTGTTGGATCAGACCATGGCTCTGTCACTGCATCTGTTTGTGGTCTCCACCCAGGTGCCGGGTGTACCGGATGCCCTGCCTTACGGCGTGGCCCTGGTGCTGATCGCTTTGGTGCTGATCATGAATGCCGCATCTATTGCGTTCCGTATGTATCTGCGGGGTCAGAAGAAATGGTAGCCACTGAGACGATAAAACTCAGTGTGCGTGATCTGACCATCAGCTACGCTGGTGTCACCGCCTTGAGCAACGTCAGCCTGGAGGTGCGGGAGCATGAGATCTTTGGGGTGATTGGCCCGGCCAACGCCGGCAAGACCAGCTTCTTGAAAACCCTGAATCTGATGGACGGTTTCAACAGCAATATGCGGGTTCAGGGGGATATCCTGTTTAACGGCACGAATATCCGGAATATCAAAAATGTTTATGGTCTACGCAGTCGCATCGGAGTGGTGTTCCCCCTGCCGGTGGGCCTGCCGTTGACCATCTATGAGAATGTGGCCCTGTCACCTCGTCTGCGCGGCATCAATGACAAGCGGGAGCTGGACATAATCGTGGAGCGCTGTCTGATGCGTGCCGCGCTTTGGGATGAGGTGAAGGATCGTCTGGACTCACTGGGTAGTCTCCTCTCAGGTGGTCAGCAGCAGCGTCTCACCATTGCCCGTGCCCTGTCTCAAGAGCCGGAACTGTTGATCCTGGATGAGTTCTCCATCGCGGTAGACCCGGTTACCACCATGCGGATCGAAGATGTGCTGAAGGAGTTGAGGTCGGAGATGACCATCATCCTGGTTACCAACCTGGTGCAGCAGGCCAGGCGCCTGGCGGATCGCACCGCATTCTTTCTGGGGGGCGAGTGTATTGAGTGTGGTGTCACCGAGGATCTGTTTACCGGAGAGGTAAAAGACCAGAGGACACGGGACTACGTAGAGGGTAAGTTTGGCTGATCCCGCATGTGCAGGATCATGAAGACGATATAGATAATGATAGCTACCACAGAAAAAACAGATCAGGGCCAGCCCGAGTACGCCATTACCACCGAGAAACTCAATCTGTGGTATAGCACCTTTCAGGCCATGTTCGACATAGATCTCAAGATAAAAAATGGCATTATAACCTCGATGATCGGGCCTTCCGGCTGTGGCAAGTCCACCTTCTTGCGCAGCATCAATCGCATCAATGAAAGGTTGGGATATGTACGCATCGATGGCCGCGTCAACGTGTTCGATCACAACATCTACGATCCGGCGGTAGAGCTGGTGCAGGTGCGTAAACAGATCGGCATGGTGTTCCAACGCCCCAATCCGTTACCGGTCTCTATCCGCGATAATGTCCTGTTCGGTCATCGCCTGCATAACAAGGGCAATGAGGCATCCAAAAGGGATGAGAATGAAATTGTTGAGGAGTCTCTGCGTCAGGTGCTGTTGTGGGATCAGGTGAAGGATAAACTCCAGCACAAGGCGACGGGGTTGTCTCTGGAAGAGCAGCAGAAGCTGTGTATTGCGCGACTATTGCCGGTCAAGCCCAAGATACTGTTGATGGACGAACCATGCTCGGCCCTGGACCCGGAAGGAACGGCCGCAGTGGAAGAGTTGATATGGGAACTCCGGGGTAAGTACACTATCCTGATCGTGACGCATAATATGTCACAAGCCCGTCGTGCCAGTGATGAGTGTATATTTATGCTCATGGGGAAGGTGGTGGAACATGGCGCGACCGAGGATATCTTCGTTACGCCCAAGTGCAAGGAGACGGCAGATTATATCGAAGGAAGATATGGCTAAACTGCTGGTGGTGGATGATGAACCAGCCATTCGTGAGATGGTGAAGTTTTCCCTGACTCGTTGCGGTTTTGAGTGTATTGAGGCTGAGGATGCGGCCGCTGCAAAAAGATCTATCAGTAGCGATCGACCGGATCTGCTGCTGCTTGACGTCATGATGCCGGGCCAGTCTGGACTGGATCTGGCCCGTGAACTGCGCAGTAAGGATGACACCAAAGATATCCCTATTATTATGTTGACGGCACGCGGTACTGACCAGGATAAGATACGTGGCCTGGATGTTGGTGCTGATGATTACATGACCAAGCCCTTTTCTCCCGGAGAGCTGGTGGCTCGTATCAATGCACTGTTGCGACGCAGCTCTCTGGATCAGTCTGAACTACAGCTTGGTGGTCTGCGCCTCAATCCGGAAACCCATGAGGTGTTCTCAGGCGATACCCGCATCGAACTATCGCCGATGGAATTCAAGCTGCTGCATTTTCTTATGGCGCGGCCAGAGCGGGTATTTTCCCGAGCTCAGTTACTGGACCGGGTGTGGGGCAATGAAAACTATATTGAAGATCGGACCGTCGATGTGCACATCAGAAGATTGCGCGCCGCTCTTGAATCCGGTGGACATGCCGGTCTGATCCAGACCGTAAGGGGCGTAGGTTACCGGCTCTCGGCCAAGGGTGACCTGGTTTAACCGTATGGATCTGTCGCAATGGGATACAGAGCTGCGGACATTGGTCCTGCTGGTGTTGGTTAGCCTTGCTGGCGGCATCCTGTTTCACTCTTATCTTCTGGCCTTCTCTATTGGTCTTCTGGTTATCACTCTCTGGTATCTGTCACGATTGTTGCGGATGAGCCGGATACTGGCGGCGGGCGGTTCCCTGTCGTTAGACAAGCATTCGGGGCTGCTGCAAAGACTCTCTCTACAGATATCAAACTTGCAACGAAAAGTGGATGAGCAGGAGCGGTACAACACCAGGGTAGTATCGTTATTTCGCAAGGCCTTTGAAGTATTCCCGGATGCGGTGATGATACTTCGGTCGAACTGGCAGATTCAGTGGTGCAATGAAACCGGCAAGCAGATGTTTGGTTTGGAGTCTGAGACCGAACGCTATGGTTCCCTGGTGGATGAAGTGGGGCATCCGGTGTTGCTGGAGTATCTGAAAGCCGGGGATTTTTCACGGCCGCTGCAGCTTGAATCGCCCACTGACTTGGCCAAAATCATGTCCATTCAACTAACAACATATCCTAAGGATGATGGGTTGGTGCTATTGGTCGCAAGAGACATAACCCGGCTGTATCACCTGGATCAGATGCGTAAAGACTTCGTGGCCAATGTGTCGCATGAGTTGAGGACCCCGCTTACGGTAATCAGTGGCTACCTTGAGTCCATGCATGTGGAGGGAGAGGATATCCCGGAGCATTGGGCTCATGCCATAGAACTGATGTTTCAACAGTCCGAAAGGATGAAATCCATTGTGGATGACCTGTTGATGCTGTCTCGACTGGATGCAGGGCAGGAGGATTTTACACCGCAGATGGTTGATGTCCCATCGCTACTGGAAAAGGTTGTTGTAGATGCGCAGATTTTGGCCCAAGAGAGTGGTCATACAATTACACTTGAGATAGAACCTTCGTTGAGATTGATGGGCGAATGGAAGACGCTGGAAAGCCTGTTCTACAACATTGTGATGAATGCCGTACACCACACACCTGCCGGGAGCCGGGTGGATATTCACTGGTTCCGGGAATCTGGAATGGCCCTGCTCAAGGTGGTTGATACCGGGGATGGAATACCTGCGCGTCATCTGCCGCATCTTACAGAACCGTTCTATCGGGTTGATGCAGGTAGATCGAGGGACTCGGGCGGCACTGGTCTTGGCTTGTCGATAGTTAATAGGGCAGTTTTGAGGCATAGGGGCAGGCTTCAGATTACCAGCGAAGTGGGGCGTGGTAGCGTGGTTGTATGCGAGTTTCCGGAGGATCTTAGCTGTAATCTGGATTGCGAAGGGGCGGTGGTGGGGTAGGTGTGGAGGTGGTACTTTCGATAATCCAGGTGAAGACCTGTTTAAACTTTTCGACTGGCAAGTAGAAGACCCAGCCAGGTTTCCCTGGCTGGGCTTTTTTGCAGCCTGTTGTCAAACCCTATAGAGGTGTAACGTTTTCTGCTTGCGGGCCTTTCTGTCCCTCAACCTCAGTGAACTGGACCTGCTGTCCATCCTTTAGTGTTCTGTGGCCATCTCCCACTATAGAACGGAAGTGAACGAATAGATCAGCTCCGCCCTCACGCTCGATAAATCCGTATCCCTTCGCGTCATTAAACCATTTGACGGTGCCAGTTTGCTGTTCAGACATTTGTTATTCCTCTGATGAAACGAAACTTTCTGCCATACACTTGGTATGACTAACCCAAAATGCTGTGTAACGTGAAGAAACTACGCTTCAAGAGCAGGGGAAAAAGTTCGCCAAAACTGCTTTATCACTGTAGATCGCATATTCCATACGCAGCAGAGACATTTTATCTTTATCTGGATAAAGGTCAACTTTTTGTTATTGTTTAAAATATTGCGATTTCGCACGGTTTTCTCTCCCCGGTTATATGGATGCCGACAGTCAGAATGTATGCTTGGTCTTGTATGTTTAGCGTTGATCCATTGGGGCGGTTATGCTCTTGTCGTATTATACTGGGAGAACATGGCTGTGCTGGATGCGACATGTGGAATTTGAATTGCGCGAAACATAAAGCAAGATTTACTCAGGGTTAACCATGGCAAAAACAATAGTCATAAGCGAAGACGGAGAAGATCAGATTCCTTTTTTTAGGGGTATTCTGGTGCAGTCTTTGACCAAGGCGGGATTGGCATATGATGACGCCTATAATCTCTCCCAGGTTATACGAGAGCAACTCAGGAACATTGAACAGATCAGTAAACATAATCTGTTCCTGATGGTTGCCGAGTTATTGCAAAGCAAACACGGAATAGGCGTACGCAAAGCGTATGAGAATAAGCCTATACTGGAATCGGACATCATAGTTCATTCGCCTCTACGCGATGATCGCTTCTCCGTTGGAATTCTGGCTCACTCTCTTGAGGCCTGCGCGATCCCAACCGAAACAGCGAGAAGGGGGGCGGTTGGGGTCCAAGATGTCCTGCAAAAAAGAGGCTACCGGGAGATAGGTCATCAGGTTTTGCGCCAGATCGTTTACGAAAGTTTGGTGAAGTACGCGGGTAAAGATACGGCAGCCAAATATCTATCCTGGCGCAGGTTCGAAAATTCAGGCAAGACTCTGATACTCTTGATAGGGGGAGTCACCGGTTCAGGCAAGAGTACGCTGTCAGCAGAGCTGGCATATCGTTTGGACGTGGTTGGTATGCAGTCTACGGATATGATGCGCGAGATTATCCGTTCTTATCTGCCCAACCAGGTAATACCCACTCTTATGCATTCAAGTTTTGCTGCCTGGCGTGGCCTGCCATCCCCACGCACGCTGCAACATAAGGAGGTAGATAGCCCGGTGATCACCGGCTTTCTGTCCCAGATCAACATCATGAAGCCAGCTATGGAGGCGGCGATCTCAAGGGCGGTGCTGGAGGGTCAGCATCTAATCCTGGAGGGGGTGCATGTGTTGCCAACCCATCTATCCATAAAGGATGTTGGCCAAGATGTGATCGTAATCCCCATAATGCTGGCAACCATGAATCGGAATAGTCTGCGAAAACGCTTCAAGAACAGGGCGCGGGATAATGCGCAGAGAAAGGCGGATAAATATATAAATCATATGGATGATATCTGGGAGTTGCAGAGCTACCTGTTGAATGAAGCTGATTTAGCTGGTATCCATATCATTGCCAATCAGTCAATGGAAGAGACCATAGGCGAAGTCCTCGGTGTAATAAGCAACACCATAGTGAAACTTTTCCCCGCAGAGGATGATAAATAACAACATTACAATTTAATCGTCTCGTTAGTGATCCTCTTTGTCGTGAATGTCGTTTAGGAAAAAATATGCGCGTAATTGTTGTACGTCACTACAAGACTCTGATTAACAAGTCAGGGCAGATAATGGGTTGGGGCGATTCACCACGTTCTGAAGATTGGCAAATTGATCTCGCCTATGTGGATGGGGTTATGCAATCAAACTCTTTGAAGTTTGCTGCCGTGTATACCAGTAACCTGGAAAGGGCGCGCCAAACAGGGATGTACTATGCAAAGAAAAGAGATATAAAATTGATACACGACCACATTGAATTGAATGAGATTAACTACGGTACTCTGTATAAAAAGAGCAAAAAATGGGTAGAGAAGCATATCCCAAAACACAAGAAGGATCCTGACTTCGTCTACCCAAAGGGGGAGAGCTTTCGGCAGATGCAGGAGCGAAGTGTAGGATTTATTCAATCACTTTCGAAAAAGCGCAAGGACCAGACCATCCTGTTGGTGGTTCACGCCGGTGTGGTACGGGGACTGGTGAGCTATTTTTTGGGACTGCCATATTCAGAGAATCTTAAACGCAAGATATCGCACTGCTATATTGGCGATTTTCTTTTCAAGAGCTCAAAGTGTGTAAATTATAATGAGCTTGGAAGACCTTCTGGTTTTGTTCAGGATGGGATCATAACCATCCCGTACAAGAATAATCATGGAAAAACCAGCAGGTAGGTGGTACTGGCTGGCGGCCAAAATCGTAGGGCTGGTGTGTTATCTGAAATCGGTTACAATTGCGGTCCCTGTTTCTGATATATCTCAAGATACAACAATATAAATTATAAAAGACAAGATAATGCTACAGCGATTAACGGATTTATATTATCGCATCACTCTGGAAAGGCCACTGATTGTGTGGCTGGCTGGCATACTGTTGTTGTCAGTGGCGGTGTGGTTCTCCCAGGACTTCAAACTGGACGCGTCTTCAGATTCTCTGGTATTGGAAAATGACCAGGATCTGCGTTTCTATCGGGCCGTGCGCGCACGCTACGGATCAGACGATTTTCTGATAGTTACCCTGAAACCCAAGACCGATCTTTTTTCCAAAAAGAGTCTCACCAACATTCGTAACCTTCGCGATGACCTGGCGGGTCTCGGCCGAGTCAAGTCTGTCCTGAGCATACTGGATGTACCGCTGATCAACAGTCCGCGTGTCACTGTGTCTGAGTTGCAGAAACAGGTGCGTACTCTGGAAACCGAGGGCATGGACATAGATCTGGCGCGGAAGGAGTTTCGTGAAAGCCCGCTCTACCGCAGCCTTCTTACCAGTGAGGATGAGAAAATCACCGCTCTGCTGGTTTATTTCAAGCGGGACGAGGTGCAAAGTGAACTCCAGAGCCAGAGAGACTCGATCTGGGAAAAACAGATGGAGATCGATCTGACCGAGCAGGAGTCCAGAAAGCTGACGGAGATCACCGCCGAGATCAGGCAGCAGAATACCAGACTTCAGGCTCAGGTACAGGACGATATCGCTACGGTGCGTACGATCCTGGCGAAGTACAAACACGCAGGTGAGATCCACCTCGGGGGCGTACCCATGATCGCCTCTGACATGATCGATTATATCGGCCGGGACATTCAGGTATTCGGTATCGGCGTAACCCTGTTTCTGATTGTGTTGTTGACCATATCCTTCAAACGGCCCCGCTGGGTTCTGGTGCCCATGCTGATCTGTGTCGTATCCGCCATAGTCATGGTGGGTTTTCTGGGGATGATGGATTGGCGGGTAACAGTTGTATCGTCAAATTTTGTATCTCTATTGTTGATCATCACCCTGGCGCTGGCGGTGCATCTGATAGTGCGACATCAGGAGTTGCATGCGGAGGACCCCAGCCGTTCCCAGTTCTGGCTGCTGAAGGAGACCCTGCGTTCCAAGCTGGCGCCCTCCCTGTTCACCTCTCTTACCACCATGGTTGCCTTCGCCTCATTCATCGTGAGTGGGATTCGTCCGGTAATAGATTTTGGCTGGATGATGGTGGTCGGCGTGGGGCTGGCTTTTGTCATTGCGTTTACCCTGTTTCCTGCGGCCCTGGCCCCACTAAAGGCAGGTGCTCCGGTGTTGCGCCAGCACGATTCAACTGCGGCTTTGACCCGCTCCCTGGCCAAGGTCATCGAACGTTTTGGCAACACTACCCTAGTGATTTATTTGCTGATCGTGGTGCTCAGTATCATAGGTATCGGACGACTCTCGGTTGAGAACCGTTTCATAGATTATTTCAAGGAGTCCACCGAGATCCATAAGGGTATGGTGCTGATTGATCGTGAGTTGGGCGGGACCACGCCGCTGGATGTTGTGTTGGAGCCGGACGCCGACTATTTGCAATTGATGCACGGGGATAATAACGCGGATTCTATCCCAATCGAACAAGAGCTTGCGGCAGACACCCCGGCTGACCAGGAAGAATCTCTGGACCAGGATGTCCCTGAAGAGGATCTCATAGAAGAGATCGGTTTCGATCTGGATGGAGAGTTTGAAAACGAATCTGTAGGCATTAGTGGCGAGAGCTACTGGTTTAATATGTTCCAACTGCCGCAGGTGCAGGAGATACACCAATATCTGGAATCCCTGCCGGAGACCGGAAAGGTCCTGTCTCTGTCTACCACCATGAGCATGATGACTATGCTCAATAATGATACCCCTCTGGACAACATGAGTTTGGCGGTGGTGCATAAACGTTTGCCAGATGAGATAAAGGCCCAGATCTTAGATCCGTACATGTCCAAGGATGGCAATCAGCTTCGTTTTGCCATACGGGTTATAGATTCCGACATAAACCTGAAGCGTGATGACCTGCTAAAGAAGATCAGATTTGATCTGATCGATAAGTTCGGTTTGGAAGAGGGGCAGGTCAAACTGTCTGGAATGCTGGTGCTCTACAACAACGTATTGCAGAGCCTGTTTCGCTCCCAGATCCTTACTCTAAGCATGGTGTTTGTTTCCATATTCATCATGCTGTTGCTCCTGTTCCGCTCCTGGAGACTGGCCGCCATTGGCGTGGTACCAACCATAGTTGCCGCTGGTATCATCCTGGGGCTGATGGGGTGGCTGAGTATTCCGCTGGATATCATGACTATCACCATTGCTGCGATCACCATCGGTATTGGGGTGGACAACACCATCCACTATATACACCGGTTCAAGGAGGAGATTGGGGTTGATTGGAACTATTGGGCTGCGGTGGAACGCTGTCACTCCAGTGTGGGGCGGGCTATCTACTACACATCCATAACCGTTACCCTGGGTTTCTCCATCATGGTGCTGTCCAGCTTTATCCCCTCCATCTACTTCGGCCTCCTTACCGGTGTAGCCATGGTGGTGGCGCTGATCGCAAACCTGACCCTGCTGCCACTGCTACTGGTAAAGCTGAAACCGCTGGGCAGAGGGGTTAATCCTGTTCGGTCACCATCGCTGCAGCCTGGGTGATCAGCTCCGGGGTTGCGCCCTTGCGGTGGGCGTTCTCGCTGATGTGACGCCGCCATGCGCGCGCTCCGGGCTGGCCCTGGAATAGTCCCAGGATATGGCGGGTGATCCGGCTGATGGAGTTGCCTTGGGCAAATTCGTGCTGGGCGTATGGCATAAGCTGCTCAATGATCTGATGACGGCTGGGGATAGGGTGATCATCTCCAAACAGGCGTCTGTCCGCCTCTACCAGAATCCACGGATTCTGGTAGGCCGCGCGACCGATCATCACGCCGTCCAGGTGTTGCAGCTGCTCCGCCGCCGCATCCAGGGACTTTATCCCGCCGTTGATAATGATCTCCCGGTCCGGGAAGTCACGCTTTAGCCGGTGTACGATCTCGTATCTCAGGGGCGGTATATCCCGGTTTTCCTTCGGGCTCAAACCCTGCAGCCAGGCATTTCTCGCATGCACGATAAAGGTCTGGCAGCCGGCAGACGAAACTGTTGCAACAAATCGATGCAGGGTCTCGTAACTGTCATCCCGGTCAATCCCGATGCGGTGCTTAAGCGTAACCGGAATAGAAACCGCGTTCTGCATGGTGTTGATACACTCTGCCACCAGATCTGGGGCCAGCATAAGGCAGGCCCCAAACCGCCCGGACTGCACCCGGTCCGAAGGGCATCCGACATTCAGGTTTACCTCGTCATACCCCCACTCCTGCGCCATGCGCGAGCACTCGGCTAGCGCGGCCGGATCGCTGCCAGCGAGTTGCAGAGCGATAGGGCTTTCAGCCGAATCGAATCGCAGAAAGCGTTCCCGGTCCCCGTGGATCAGCGCACCCGTAGTCACCATCTCGGAATAGAGTAGGGTGTGTCTGGTTATAAGACGGGCAAAGTAGCGATAGTGCCGGTCGGTCCAATCCAGCATGGGGGCGATGCTAAGTCTACGGTTGATCATTAAATCGGTTGGTTAACGGCAAAAGAGAACATGCTAACTGGTTTTGATGTTAGGGCCAATGTCGGGGGGCAGTATACTCATTTCATGCGCGATCTTAGCTCAGCATGAAAATATGTATACTGTCTCTTGAAAACCAGAAATAGCGTAAGGAAAGTCATATGAAAAACATCAAGGTACTGGGTTCTGGTTGCAAGAACTGCGAAACCACCGCCAACCTGATCAAGATTGCCGCGCAGCAGGCCGGGATTGAGATTGAGCTGGAAAAGGTTACGGACATGGCGGAGATCATGAGTTTCGGCGTGATGTCCACACCCGGTGTGGTGGTGGATGGCAAGGTGGTGCATGCCGGTGGTCTGCCTGACTCTGATCAGGTTCGTCAATGGGTCAGTGAGTAGAGCTGATGTTTGAGCTACTGGCCGATGCGCTAGTCTACCGCTTGCTCGGTATTGATCCTGCGAGTCACTCAGGGGCGGCATTGCACTTCTTTGTCATGGACGTGACCAAGATCTTCTTCATGCTGGTAGTCATCATCTATGTCATGGGGTTGTTTAGAGCCTTTCTCTCGCCGGAGCGGGTGCGGGAATACGTACGTAATCGACCGGACTGGCAGGCACGCGGTATGGCGGTAACCTTGGGTGCGGTTACGCCATTTTGTTCCTGCTCTTCGGTGCCGCTGTTTATCGGTTTTGTTGAGGCGGGTATTCCCCTTGGTGTTACCTTCTCATTCCTGATTGCCTCGCCCATGATCAATGAGGTAGCTGCTCTGATTCTGGTAGGAATACTCGGTTGGAAGCTGGCCGCACTGTATGTTGCAGCAGGTCTGGTAGTGGCCTGGTTTGGCGGGATTGTCATGCAGTGGTTCAGGCCGGAAAGGTGGGTAGAGGAGTATGTGTGGAAGATCCACATGGGACAGGTTGCAATACCAGAGAGCGATGCCTCACCACTCGGTCGTCACAGATATGCTGTGGCTGAGGTCAAGGAGATTGTTGGCAGAATCTGGAAGTGGGTATTGATCGGTGTAGGGGTTGGTGCACTGTTTCATGGCTTTGTGCCAGAGGCCTGGGTGTCAGAGCATCTGGCCAGTGGCAACTGGTTTGATGTGCCCACTGCGGTGCTGCTTGGAATACCACTCTATTCCAACGCCACCGGCATAATCCCGGTAGCAGAGGCAATGCTGACCAAGGGTGTGGCCATTGGCACCACCCTGGCCTTGATGATGAGTGTGGCGGCGCTCTCCCTGCCTGAGATGTTGATCCTGCGCAAGGTGATCAAGTGGCAGGCGTTGGGACTGTTTGTGGCGGTGCTGGCGGTTGCCTTTATCCTGGTTGGCTGGGGCTTTAATGCACTTGTTCCGGCATAGCGAAGTTTAGGTAGCCCGATTCAGCTTGATTTCAGCTTGTGTTGTTAGGCTTTGCTCCAACAGTAACGGAGGAAAGTTATGAACACAGATAAACAGATCAAGGTTTGGGACCTGCTGGTACGGATCTTTCACTGGTCCCTGGCCTTTTGCTTTCTATTGGCCTATATCACCGAAGATCACTTTATGTCGTTGCACGCACTGGCCGGATACGTCATAGGTGGATTGATTGTGTTTCGCCTGATTTGGGGTTTTATCGGAACACGCCACGCCAGGTTCAGCGATTTCTATTACCCGCCGGCCACAATAATCGCCTATCTCAAAAGTGTTATCAGCTTCAAGGCAGAACATTATATCGGGCACAATCCGGCTGGGGGTGCGATGGTCTTTGCCTTGCTTATTTCTCTTGCGCTAACTGTGCTGACCGGGTTTGCCGCCTATGGCGCCGAACAGGCGTCTGGACCCATGGCCGGGGTGATGGCTTCCATGCCACATGCGGTGGGAAAAGCGGTGGAAGAGGTGCATGAATTCTTTGCCAACTTCACCTTGCTGCTGGTGATATTGCATGTGGTTGGTGTGCTACTGGCCAGCTTTCAACACAGCGAAAACCTGGTGCGTTCAATGCTTACCGGGCGTAAACAGTCGCCACTAGCGGATGAGAGGAAATGATGCAAATGAAACGAGTAATATTAATTTTTCTGTTGTTGCTGTTCGCAGGTGTTGCTTACGGGGTAGATGGAGCAGGAGCAGAGCAATCACTGCGGGATTATAAAAGCCAGGGGGTAGGGCCATTCAGCAGGCAAGCCGGTGAAAGGCTGTGGCTAAGTGTTCATGCTGCAAAGGATAAAGGGCCGGAGCGAAGTTGTTCCGATTGCCATGGAAGCGATCTGAAACAGTCGGGTAAGCATCTGCGAACTGGTAAGCCAATAAAGCCAATGGCGCCGACAGTAAATGCAGAACGACTTACGGATCGGAAGAAGATGGAAAAGTGGTTCAAGCGTAACTGCAAATGGACGTTTGGTCGGGAGTGCACTCCCCAAGAGAAAGGGGATCTGATTCTGTTTATTCAGGGCTATGACTGAAATTTACTTGGAGGCAAATAGATATGAAGCAAACAAATAGATTGATTGCGGCCGCGGTGTGTATAACATCATTGGTGGCTACAGGTGCGGTATTGAGTGATGACGATCATGGAACAAAAATGTTCCGCTCCTGGTTTGGCGGAGCAAGGCGAGATGTAGATCCGGTTGAGTCGGAACTTTATGTAACTGAGTGCGGCGGTTGTCATTTCCCTTATCAACCTGGGTTACTGCCCGCGTACTCATGGGAAGAAATCATGAACGGACTGGATCAGCATTTTGGTGAAAACGCTGAACTGGATGGTAATGATCAGAAAGCGATTCAGAACTTTTTACTCAGCAATGCCGCAGGAGAAGTTAAACGTGGATTGCCCAATAAATTGATGGCGGCACAGAGGGGCAAACAGGCACCGCTCAGGATAACGCAAATGCGTTATTTTGTGCACGAACATAGCGAGCTTCCTAAGAAGCTGGTAGAAGACAATCCAAAGGTAAGATCATTTAGCAATTGTGATAGCTGTCACCAGAAAGCGAAGCAAGGGCTGTATGATGAGCATGACGTTCGTATCCCAGGTTTCGG
>SWBY01010029.1_pt8 | contig 71874 bp, 73 predicted proteins | sample 4693071 | NCBI WGS metagenome assembly SWBY01 (sample SAMN10267273, study PRJNA491770) | bioreactor metagenome | isolation source: DHS bioreactor inoculated with marine methane seep sediment | place: Japan: Omine Ridge, Nankai Trough | collected 2006-05-06 | reverse complement strand
GATCGAGGACCTGTTTCATTCAAGATATGGGGGGCTGTAGAAGAAGACGGAACCAGTTCTTGTATTGATAATGACCCTGGAACATACCCTAATTCATATGGATATGTTGGAGTAGCAAGCTCAGTAAATGGGACTACCAGTAATGGAGATAACTATACACATGATGACTGGTGTGCTGGTAATGATATTCAATTATTCGAGTACTATTGTTATGACAATCCAACTGGAGAAGGATCAGAACCCCGTCAGACAGGGTATAATTGTCAAAATGGTTGCTTGAATGGTGCTTGTCAGATTGGAGAGGAAATACCTACCTGCACAGATAGTCAGCCGGATACAAATATTTACATACAAGGTTTTGTGACAGGAGTAGATCGTAATGGTGAATTATACAGAGCTGAAGATGAATGTTCTGATTCAGGCCTTCAGGTAAATAAATACTGGTGTTACGACAACCCAGATGGAGAAGGACAAGTAAATGGTAATATGGTATATGATTGTCCCTCTGGTCAATGTTCCAATGGAGTATGTACAATTATAGAAAATGAACTAATAGAAGTTCATAGATAAATATATCTTTACCAAAAAACCCCGCCACATTGGCGGGGTTTTTTTATACTTTAATATATAATACTGTTATAATAAAAATAACATGGAGAGGTGCCAGAGTCCCCGCCGTTGGCGGGATAAAGGTCTAACCGCATGATAAGTGGTCGACTAACAGATAATTTCCATAGACCAAATATAATAACTCGGTGGGATGGCAGAGCCTGGTTGAATGCGCGGCTTTCGAAAAGCCGTATACCTGCAAAGGTATCGGGGGTTCAAATCCCTCTCCCACCGCCAATAATATTATAAGTGAGAATCTTTACGGGGCCACCCTCTCCGCCAGACAGCGCCTCGATGTTTGAAGTATTTTTTGGTATACTAATTTTATGGATGAGCAAAATATTAATAAAATTACGCCCAAAAAAAATATTGTTTTAGGTATAATGATATTACTTACGATGCTAATTTTTGATTCAATTTTTACTTTAATTATTAACGAAGTAATAAATGACTCTACGAAGAGTATATTTGAATTAACTTTCTTTTCAAATCCATTAACAATATTACTTTTAGTTATGTTTTCATTATTACCTGCGGGATTGTATGCATTGGGTATTGATTTTATCTTTAATAAGAAAAGGATATTTATAATAGAGATTGATAGTTCATGGGTATATTTTTTATTTGGGGCTTCTTTAGCAGGTTTATTAATATATTATCCGTCTACAAATTCAGTTTTTATAAATCCAAACGGACAAACTTCTTTGGTAGTTATTACATTACTATCAATTATTGGTGGAAATCTTATATATTTTATAAAGAAGCTAACTAAGAAAATAGGTAATATTCAATAATCTCAGTTCTAACATCTTCTACGATACCCCGCCAAAACCAAAAAAACTATAAAGAAAACTTTAGTAAAAAATTATCGAATTATACAACAATTCCTAATAGATGGTATAATTAATCTACTAATAATTAAAGATAAAAATATGGGGTCATTTACTGACTTTTTACGAAAAATTGGCATATTAAAGGAAGGTAAGGATGATTATCAAACAGATGAATTCGATAATCAATCAGATATGAAAAAAGACGATAATACAGAAACGCCAAACGAAAATCAAGAGCCAAGACAGTAAAAAAATGATACATTACTGGGAAGAAAAAAATTTTCGGGATTTAAAAAAAACCGAAAAGTTTATTGATTTATTACCAATCGCAAAATCTATTATTAACCGTATGTCCAAACCTGTGGCCATGGTTTCAGGTCCTATATCAACTGGCGGTCTTGGTTTCCCAGAAAAAAATTTGAAACAGTTCATACGAGCAATAAAAGTGCTTTATGATTCAGGAGTTAATGTTTTTGATCAAACGCCTTTTGATGATAAAATGTCCGAAATAAAAAATAATATTTGGAATAAAGATGAATATTGTATGCCTTTATTGGAAGATTTTTATTTACCTCTTTTTCGTGGCGGATATATCCAAGAGGTATTTTTCCTATCTGATTGGCAATCATCTTTCGGAGCTAAATGGGAACATGACCAATGTAAAATATTCAAAATCAAAATACACAATTTCCCAGTTAAATTAATAAAACAAATCACAGAATAATATAAATAGACTAGTTACATTTGCTGGGGGTTATTTCTGGTGCATCCGAATGAAATATTTCGTGACATTTTTTAAATAAAAAAAAGGGGCCGGTTCTGGATATATCCAGTCGCACCCCTAAAGATAAATATCTTGTCGACTAAGCAGTCGCTACTTGTCGCCCCTGATAACGCGGTATCATGACCGCCACCCAGGCTGCACAAATTGCGAAAGTTGCCAACATTCCTGCTGCCACATAATCAACGTTTGGCATTGACGGTGTGGTGCTGTACATCCCCGCGGATATTTTGAACAATGCGATGTTACATAGCAGGATAACTACACTACCATTCAAGATATCATTATCCACGTGTTGTACATTATAGAGATATTGTTTGAAGAGGACGTCAATAAGTCCAAATAACAAGCCACCGACGCATAGAAGTGCAAACAGTGAACTCAGGACAATGTACAAAAATCCAAAGGTTTCAGTCCATGTCGTTGCCGGTACAATATAATCACCGTAGATTTCAAGCGGACCATGTGGTGCCACACAAAATAATATTGCATGAAGTATACCGCCGATAAATCCACCATGTATCATCATTTCTTGACTTTCACGATCCATCTCACACCTCTTTCTATATGTTTTTTTGATATTTTTCAAATGTACGAAACTGATAATATTATCATAGTATTGCCAGTTTGTCAAGACAGTGTGTTAAAGAAATAACCTTTTAAAGTTAATAAACAAGAAAATGATATGGGCGAAAAATATTCTAAGTATCCTTTGCAAATAAAAAAGTCAGAACTTAATCTGACTTTATCAATAATTCTATTCCCTAAGAAAATGAGCGACTAGCTGTTCTTTGGCTTCTTGTCTTTCTCGAACAGCACGGACCATATCACGAAGCTTGTTATATTCTTCACTTGGTTGGATAAACCTTGATACAGTAATTTTTGAGGTAATTACTCCACAGCACCAAGGGTTATAAGGAGTAGCTACTAAATATTTTGAAGCAACTATAACATTACGTGGGTATACTTCTGGTTCCTTCGGAGCAATAAGTACCGCCATCCAGAAAAAAGCTTCCTCAGCATTTTTATGTTTGCGATAATTAAATCCTGATTTAGAATATTCTTGACCCATGTATGTACCAACTAGATATTCCTGTCTTTCGAAGAATACAAATTCAGGAACTACAAATAGAATATTATGATCTTCATAGCTTGCTGTATCGACAACTAGATATGTCCCATCATAATTGTCATTTGATGCTACCAATAGAGAATCTGAAATTTTCTCCAGCTCGATATTATTTGAATTAATAGTTGAGTCTATATTAACTGCAAAATACATTAGCTGTGACATATATCCATCTTTTTCAAACAATATAATATGTTCCCCAGTAGTTACGCTGGGTATTTTATAATTGCCTGCAAAGTTTGAAATGGACAAAATGTCAGTCGCAACTATCCAAATTGATACTTCGCCGATCGCAATCTTTGTTTGAGAATCAACTATCGTACCCGAAATATCCTTTGTATTTTCTTGAGCAGATAGTCCAGTCACCACAAAACACACCAAAAATACAACTAATATGTTCTTAAACATACCTTCTCTCCAATCTTTAAGTTTCTTTATTAATGTACTAATTCAACAACCTTATCAATCATTACAGGGTGTGTCAATAATCAATTGACATTCGAAGCCATATTCTGCTAAAGTTAAGCGAAATCAGAAAACAAGAACAAATACAAAAATCCACATACCATGGAGGTGTACCTTGAAAAATTTACTACTCAATTTAATGCTGATTTCATTAGCATTATCAACCCTTGTCTCTTGCGACAAAATCTTTGGACCAGATGTTGGAAACATCAAAATTGATTCATACCCAGACGGTGCTTTAATTTTCCTTAATGGGGAAAATACAGACAGACAAACTCCTTATACATTCAAAGATAAGGAATCAGGACAATATACTGTCCGACTAACTCTTAACAACTACTTACCTTATGAAGAGAAAGTATCTGTAGATAATGATGAAACAATATCGATCTATGGATCAATGCAAAAAGGATATGGCAATGTATCAATTATTACTACGCCGATTGGAGCAATTATAAAACTTGGTTATAAAACCTACGACGAAGTTACTCCTCTTTTTCTCGACTCTATCTATGCGGGTGAGTATAATTTGACTCTAAGCTTGGAAGGTCATGAATCATTCAGTAAAAAAATTTATGTTAATATGGACGATACAACTATAGTCAATATTAATTTAGATTCTATACTTAGTTGGATCCAAATAACTTCAGAACCGACCACGGCCAGTATTTATATTGATAACTCAATTACGCCATTAACTACACCGACAATTGATTCGTTGCCACCTGGTAATTATACAATCCGAGCCGAAGCAAATGGTTATCATACTGAAACAAAGAATGTTACTCTGTCAGCTTTTGATACAACCAGTATCCACTTTGATCTGGTTTTGATTACTGGGGGAATCAATATTACTAGCAACCCAAGTGGTGCATTCATTTACCTAGATAATTTACCGACTGGTGAGATTACTCCAGCAATAATTTCTACTATACCGAGTGATCATTTCATCAGTGTTCAGAAAGCTGGCTACTATAATTTTGACTCAACTATCCATGTCATTATGAATGATACAATTGATGTTGATTTTCCCCTTTCTGCAAAACCAACTTCAATCGAGGTTAAGAGTAATCCAAGTGGAGCTATTATCAGTATTAATAATATTGCTACTGAATACACTACTCCACATACTTTTGAGAATATTGCTCCTGATGATTATGAGATTAGATTAAATCTACCAACCTATTTTCCGGTTGATTCATTATTCACAGCCGTTCTTGGCTTTGAAAATCATCTAACCTTTTCATTGACTAATGCTCCTAATATTTCCTTTGCCTATACTATAGGCGATACTATATTCGTTGCAAATCTTGATGGGATAAATACTGATACGCTGGCTGTAGATTATGATGATTATATAAGCAGCTATATCTCTCATTATGGCCGAATGCTTTGGTCGCCAGATGGCAATAAGATTGCTTACTCCGGTGACACCAAGGCAGTCTCAATGGTTACATCAGATGGTACATGGATAAATGGTTTCAACGGAAATCGATCTATGGACTTCGCCTGGTCAGCCAATAGTAATGAACTAGCCTATGGGTACTATTGCGGAGGAATATACAAGAATATTCTTTCTACCAATTGGTATGGCAAAATTACTGGATCCTGCTACGATCATAGTCCTGCATATTCTCCTAGTGGAAATAAGATTATGTATCTGCTAAATAATTGGGGGAGACGTGGCTGGCTATATACAGTTAACTCAGATGGGTCTGGTCGTAGGTTAATCTATGGACGATTCACTACTGGATTTGATGAAGTAATTAATCTATACTGGACTACCGATAGTACTGCTATTTTTAAACTTGGCGGTAATGGAGTTTATAATGTACTAATTCCAGATTCTGGAAGTATAACTGTTACCAAACCAATAACTGATGGGGTTAGTCAACTTCGTTTATCAGCTGATCGTCAATGGTGCGCCTATAACACTTCGGCAGGAATTTCTATCATGCAAGTGGATATTTGGTCCGCACAACGGATAAGTAGTTTATCAGTCTATGATTTTTCTGTCTTGTCTGGTGGTCAATATATTGCCTGCCGTACATCAGATGGTGTTCATTTTATAGATAATAATGGAAATGATTTTCATGTTATCATCTACCCTAATGCTGGACGAGGCGCAATAGATATTAAACCTTAAAAAGTTCCTTAACTAATTACAACCCTTTGAAAATATTTCAGAGGGTTTTTTATTATAAAAATATGTTAAACTATCTTTATGGAATATTTAGATATAATAGACAAAAATAATAAAGTTATTGGTCGAGCAAGTAAAGAGGATATTTATGCCAAAAAATTAAAACATCGTATAGTACATGCCCTAGTTTTTAATAACCAAAACAAAATGTTATTGCAACAAAGAGGCAGAAATTGCAATTACCTTCCTATGGGCTGGAGTACATCAGTTGGTGGTCATGTTCAGTCTGGAGAATCATACAAAGAAGCAGCTATTCGTGAAACAAAGGAAGAAATAGGTATAACAGCAACTCCTAAATTAATTTACCAAGATATATATCGTGATCCAAGAAATTTTTATAAACATCTTGAAACATTTAAAATTATTCACAATGGACCTTTTATTACCCATCCTCATGAAGTAGAAGTAGTAAAATTCTTTACTATGGATGAAATAAAAAAAATGATAAAATCTAATGAATTATTTCATCCAGAATTACTTTTTTTATTAAATAAATATTATCAAATAAATAAATCAAAAAAGCCTAATTTAAATTAATCAGGCTTTTTTGTTTAATATTAATATAATCCAAGCGCACAATAACTATTGTTTAACATCCAGCTCCAATCTAAAAGTATCGTCATGGGGTTACCGGGAGTTGTTGTACCATAATTACATCTTTCAAAAAGATTTCCAGATTCTGTTATCCCAGTGCTATCATAATAATATTGTATCTGTTCAGCTAAGCGAGCAGGTAAAAAAGAGAAGTCGCTATCATCATCTTTCCAAATGGAATGAATTTTTTCTGCGTACTGTCCTTCGTTAAAATCAACTGGCGCACCAATAGTTACATTATCATAAAAATATTGGGTTTGATAGATAGAGAGTCTATCTTCCACTAAAAATCCCCATGACCATCCGGTTAAAACATCTGGAATGCGACGAGCAACACCATTTTCGATAAAAAACCATTCATGATTTAAGGTGCTTACTGTTTGGTTGTTGTAATGAGTTGAACCAATGTTATCCAACCAACCTTTTGACACACCATCTAACCATAAGTTAAGACGTGAAATAGATGTGGAATGATCAACATGAAATTGAAGTTCATCACATCGTGCATTACGACTCCAGTATGATACGTATCTGGAATTTAAATCACTTGTGTGATCAGGATTCAGTGTATAAACATGCGTGCTGTCTGCTTCAGCTAGAGTATCAATCAGGGTACAATCACCTATTACTATAGGTGTGGCGGTTCCGTTACTAATCCTATTCCATGTTCCTGCATTTACCGAAGGAATTAATATTATTAAGATCCCTATCAAGGCTAGAAATATAATTTTTTTCATTGTCTTTTTCCCTATTTAATTGTTAAAATGATAAATTATTTATATTTATATTATACTCTTTTTATAAAAATAAATAAAAAACCGGGGAGAATAATCTCTACCCGGCTGGGTTTGGTAAATTAATACCAAAGTCGCATTTTTTTCATGACCTTCTTAAGCGATGATACCCATAACTAATGAACGTTTCATAGGCAGTGCCTATCCTCCAAATTTTAACAACTGTTAAAACAACAACCATATGTTAGTTTATCTTAAAACTAACATTTATTAGTATATCATGATAAAATAATATTTTCAATATTCCTAAAAAGGTAAGGTAAAATTTATTGATTCTTCAGATTTTGTTTCCCAATCTTTTGTATCAAACTTTACTGGGACAATCCTACCATCCAGCGCCATTTTGAGCTCTCCGTTTTCAAGTGCATATTCATAAACATCCTTCGTAAGCCGTACATCATCTTCACAATATTTTCTAATCTTCTCAATCTCACCATTCTCCCACCAAGTGATAGCATCAAGTCCATTACCAGATTTTTTTTCACCTAAAGTTCCTTCAGCCACCTTATTCAATGAAACCCTTCGGCCAAAAGCTTTTCTTATCTCCTCAAGTATATCTAAAGTTTTAATTTTAGTAAGATCCCCATTATAATACTTATTTAATATGGGAATATCAAAATGATCCTGATTAAAACCAATAATTAGATCTGTATGTTCAAGTAATTTCCACAAAGCGGGCAAGTCTTTCTCCATATAACTCGTATATTTTTTAGTAGCATAATCATAAACCACTAATAAAGATAAATCCAAAGCAACTGGCTCAGGAGATCCAGCCATCTCAAAAGTATTTTTTGTCTCAATATCTAATACTACTTTATGCATATATTTTATATTATTAACCAAAATCAATGTATTGTCAAAAAATTATAAGCTCAAAAACAATAGAAATATACACTTAAAAGATGGTATAATATATACAATAAATTAATGTAACTATGAATTAATGAAGAAATATTTATTAGAAATAATCGTTTTTATATCAGGAGCCGTAGTAATGATATTCGAAATTACCGGATCACGTATTTTAAGTCCTTATGTTGGTACCTCGACGTTTGTTTGGACTAGTCTTATTGGAGTTATTCTTGCCAGCCTTAGTATTGGTTATTGGCTAGGCGGTAAATTAGCAGACAAAAAATCAGATTACAAAACCTTAGCTTTAATTATTTTTTTCGCTGGACTTTTGATTGGCTTAATTACTCTAATAAAAGATAATGTTCTTGTTTCGATCCAACATATAATCATTGATATTAGATGGGCATCAGTAATATCCGCACTTACTTTATTTACCATTCCAAGTATTTTATTAGGAATGGTATCGCCCTATGCATTAAAACTTAAACTTGATAATATAGATTCTGCTGGAAAAACAGCTGGAAATCTTTATGCTATCTCTACTATTGGTAGTATCGTTGGAACATTTTCGGCTGGATTTTTTCTTATCCCCTTATTTGGTAATGCTAAAATTTTAATATTTCTCTCCATCATCTTAGTGGTTGTATCATTACTTTGCTATTCAAAAAAGTTATTATCCACTAGAATTGCTACTATTATTCTTATCTTAATTATAAGCTTAATAAACATCCCAAGCCCTTTGAATGCCATTGAAGAATTTATAGATTTAGATACTTCCTATAGTAGGGTGTGGATTTACAATGACATCGATAAAAAAACAAATGAACCGATTAAGGTTCTTCAAATTAGCTCAGATGGCCACTCAGCCATATTTTTAAATAACGATGAATTAGTTTATGAATATACAAAATATTACCATCTAGCTAAACATTTTTTTCCTGAATTTTATTCAACTCTAATGCTTGGTGGAGCTGCCTACTCTTATCCAAAAGATTTTTTAGATAAATACGACAAAGCTACTATTGATGTAGTAGAAATAGATCCCAAACTTACTGAGCTAGCTAGAGAATATTTTGGGTTGGTTGATAATGATAGACTAACAATTATTCATGAGGATGGAAGGACTTTTATAAATATTTCCAATAAAAAATATGATGTAATTTTTGGTGACGCCTTTACTTCATTCTATTCTATCCCTTACCAACTAACTACTATAGAAGCAGTAAATAATATTTACAATTTATTAAGTGACAATGGTTTGGCAATAATAAATATTGCCTCAGCTATAGAGGGAGATGGGGGGAAATTTTTAAGAGCAGAAATTGCAACTTATCAAGAGGTATTTCCTCAAGTATATATAATCCCTGTTTTCTCTCCAAGTGATGGTAAAAAATTTCAAAATATTATAATGATTGCTCTAAAATCAAACATTATTCCATCTTTTGAAAGCCCGGACAAAGAACTAAACAAATATCTTTCCAATCTTTGGACTAAAGATATTCCTAATGATGTCCCCATACTAACAGACGACCACGCTCCAGTAGATTATTATTTAAATATTGCTCTTAGTGAAATTTATAAACAATAAAACCACAATTATATAATAGAATTAATTATCAATCACAACCTATTCAGGTAAATTTTCAGTATCTTCTTCTTCAACAATTGTTGGTGCTATAACCTTGTTAGTAACCGAAGTCTTTTTAAAATTAACATTACTTATAAATATTAAAAAGGCTAAACCGATTGTAAACGCAGATATCATTCCAACAGTTATACTTATTAGTATTTATCCTTAATTAAATACTGGCTGTTTTTTAATAACACAGCACAATCCAGTTGAACAATAATATTCCTCTCCAGTTATCATCTCACGCTCTGCCTCTTCAGCACCAGTTGGGCATTCTGGACTTCCACTACCCCAGGTCTGGCATCGCCCGCCCTGTAGTGCACAATTACTACAATAATAACTGCCATCATTATTATCCAATACACAATTAGCGTCAGTACAACCACAAAGCGTACAATGTTCAATCAATTCTCCATCATCATCACAGTACATATTTTCCATATTACACTCACCTTCTATTGTACCATCAGAACATTTTATTGGAATATTTATTTGCACTGTTATTCTTGAATCCTCTGGATTAGCTTCATCTCGATCAACTGACAGAGTAGTGATATTTATTTTTGTTTCTGGATCAACAAAACTATTACCCTCTTCTAGGGATGGCGTTCTCGTAAGTGAGGCAAACACACCATCGGGATCAAATAATCCTGACCTATTATTATGTGAACTGGTAATGAAAAGGTTGTAGTGCATCAGAGCTCCATTAAACACTTGTGGTGAAGATGTCTGTTCATCAAACCCAATTGCTTCACGATATTCTATATACATATAATCTTCACCTGCATCTTGTATTTTGATTGCTTTTAATCCATTGGAAATTGTTTCTATTGGTTCTAAAGTATATATGTATTCACCTGCCTCAGATATTGTTATTATATTTCCTACGCCAGCCGATTCATCCCATTCATCCAGCCAACCGAACCATTCTTTATACTTTGTATTATTATGACGAAATCCCCATCCCATAATATCCATTGCATCTCCATACTCCTCTATAGAACATTCTGGTACAGGTGTAGTTAAAACATTGCACTCTAACCCACTGGCATGCGGATTACCAAAATTATGTCCTAACTCATGAGAAATAGTATCAGCGCCCTGATTGATACCGTATCTATCTGAAATAGCGATAGTAAATGACCCCTCTCCATCAGGCGTAGTATAGTCTCGTGGACCACGATGAGGAGAATGAGACTGACAACCATGCGGCACTATCAAAATAATACGACTGTACTGAGTAAAGTCAAAATCATCATCAGCAACATCCATTGTTTCATAAATCATCGTCAAATAATCAGTGGCCTCACACGAACTCATAGGAATAGAGTATCTACCATTTATATCAGCTGGGACATCAGCGTCTATTACTCCAGTAAATTCAATTTTTTGGTATGAATTTTCAACATAAAAATCTTGTACTGTATCCATGTATATTACTGCATCATCGACAGAAAAATCTGGTTGTTGTAAATGCTCAAAGTCGAGTAATAAAACAGCTGTCGTTTGTTCACCAAAAATAGGGTCCATGTCCAATGCGCCTCTACTTTCATCTATTTGAAAATTTGTATTATCATTTAAATCGCCATCAAAATCTACCAACAAATTATCTCCAATCAAATAACCCTTAAGTGTAATATTTATTTGCTGATTGGTTGAAAACTGACTCCCATTTAAATTTACAAAGTATATTTGATACTGTGTGGTGTCAGCAGATACCAAATAATATCTTTCTTCACTAACCATATTATCAAAATCATCAATATCCATAACATTTAGTATCCCAATTTTTTCTTTTATAACCTTCCTACAGATACTATTTTCGAGTTGATTAAAAATATTTTCAGCATTTGTACCATTAAAAGACGTAATGATTGAATCACAAGGATCTTCAATCACAAGTGGGGTCATAGATAAATTCGATATTGAATCCTGTAGACCAAATAATGCCACTACAAAACCCATCCCAACAAAAAAAGCACCTAAGATACCAGTTATTACAAAAACTTTCAAATTTAGTGTATCCAAAGCTAATTTTGTAACGGCTTCAGTTTTTGTTTTTTCAATGGTCATACTTTTTTTCTCCATATTATTAATAATAATTTATTTAATCATTGTATTATGTGCCAAACAGCATATACCAACACCTGGTCCTGGAAAATCTGAATAAGCATAATTATACTCATTATATTGAAAATTTGCCTGAACAAGTTGTGATTGACAATCGATTCTATTATATAATTATTATACAATAGAATCAATTGTCTTATTATTTAATAAATTAATAATGGTATAATATATATACTATAATTAGATAATTAATATTACTTAGTTTGAAAAAAATATTCAAAATCGGGTTAATTATTCCAAGTGTGCTATTAATATTACTAGTTTGTTGGATATTATTATTCAATCAAAATATTGGCGATCCACAGATTTATATTACAAAAAACTCAAAAACAGAACAAATTACAACCCTCATAGAACCGATTACCTTAATTGCTGTTGGAGACATCATGCCCGGGAGAACCGTTGAGTCAAAAATATTAAAATATAATGATTGGCTATATCCATTTAGAGAAACTTACCAAGTTACTACTACAGGTGATATTGTTTTTGCAAATTTAGAATCACCCCTTGTAGAAGGTACTACAACGCCAACTGGCTCTATGGTATTTAGAACAGACCCAAAAATTATTAGTGGATTAAAATATGGAGGATTTAATGTATTATCGTTAGCCAACAATCATATTAAAAATCAAGGCTCAGATGGAATATCGAATACTATCAATGAGTTAAATTTGGCTAATATTAGCTATACAGGAGCTGGCCTTAATATTGATGAAGCAACAACTCCGGCAATCATAACTATTAATGACACCACCTTTGGATTTTTGGCATATCTTGACGATACTTTCGTACCAGAATCTTATGGTGCAACCGAAACAAGAAGTGGATCACCATTTATGAATGTAAATTTGTTAATTAATGATATTAATAAACTAAAAGATGGAGTAGATGTAGTAATAATATCTATGCATGCCGGTGTAGAATATACAGACAAACCAAATCAAAAACAAATTGATTTTGCTCATACAGCAATCGACAATGGAGCCGACTTAATTATTGGCCATCATCCTCACGTTGTTCAATCCACAGAAATATATAAAGATGGTTATATCATATATAGCCTTGGAAATTTTATTTTTGATCAAATGTGGTCAGAAAAAACTAGAGAAGGTGCTATTACCAAGATTACATTCATAGAAAAAAGGTTAGATCATGTTGAATTTATACCAATTAAAAGTTTTGACTATTCTCAACCAAGGATACTTAATGAACAAGAAGGAGAAAATATATTAAAACGGATGAATAACTTTACTTTCTAGCCATTTTGTGATATAATAATATTAAATTAATATTAAAACTATGAGAAAAAAAATTACCAAAGTAATTATACCAGCGGCCGGTTTTGGCACACGCTTTTTACCAGTTACTAAAGCTCAACCAAAAGAAATGCTCCCGATTGTAGATAAACCTGTTATTCAATATGTAGTAGAAGAAGCGGTTGCTTCAGGAATCAAAGATATTATCATAGTAACTAGTTGGCAAAAAAGATCATTAGAAGATCACTTTGATTATTCATTAGAATTACAACGTCAGTTAGAAAGTGCTGGAAAACATAAAGAGTTAGAGGAAGTGAAGAAAATTGCTGAAATGGCCAATTTTATTTATGTTCGTCAGAAAGGTCCCTATGGCAATGCTACTCCAGTTATTAGTGCGAGCCATGTTATTGGAGAAGATGAACCTTTTGCTGTACTATGGGGAGATGAATTTTTTTCCGCAAAACCTCCTAGACTAAAACAAATGATTGAAGTATATGAAGAATATGGGCATTCAGTCATCAGCGCCGTAAGAGTAAAAGATGAAGATGTATCACGTTATGGAATTGCCGAAATAAAACCAGTTGAAGGAAAAGAAAACGTTCATGAAATATTATCAATCCACGAAAAACCAGAAGTTGGTAAAGCTCCTTCTAATTTAGCAACGCACGGTGCATACATATTAACTCCTGGCATCCTTAAAATATTAAAAAATTTAAAACCAGGAAAAAGTGGAGAGTTATGGCTAACTGATGCAATAAATATTTTAATGAAACAAGAGCCAATCTACGCCTGTGATATCAAAAATAGTAAATACTATGATACCGGCAACAAATTAGAATACCTTAAAGCAAATATCGAATTTGCTTTGACACGAGAAGATTTGAAACAACCATTATTAGATTATCTAAAAACTATAAAATAATCATGCGTAACATTCGAAACAATAAAGGTTTGTCAAAAATGCTAATAATTTCTTTGTTTGGTTTTATTATATTGGTTGGCGTTGTTTTAGTTTTTACTGTTCTTAATAAACCAACTCCAGCACCAGCCAACGTTCGATTAACTATCTGGGGGGTTTGGGATGAAACCTCCGACCTACAATCATTAATTAGAGGCTATAATAGACTGCATCCTTATATAACTATTTCTTATGAAAAGATTCGTTACGAAGAATATGAAGATAGATTAGTAAAAGGCTGGGCTATTGGCAATGGTCCAGATATTTATGCTATTCCTGCCTCATGGATTACACAATACAAAGAAAACTTTATTTTTCCATTACCAAAAACAACCAGCGTATCTTACTATACCACTGAGAAAATTCTATTTAAAACGGAAACTAAAATAGAAACAAAAAAGGAAACTTCATTAACTGCAACTAATATTGATAGAGATTATATTGATGTAGTGTATAACGATATTGTTCGAGATGGTAAAATTTATGGTCTACCGTTAGGGATGAATACACTGGCCATGTATTATAATACTGACCTACTCAACCAATCTAGCGTGGTCCAGCCACCTAAAACTTGGAATGAATTTAACAACATTGTTAAAAAAATAACGTTAGTTGATGAAAATGATCAAATTATTAGAGCCGGTGCTGCTCTAGGAACATATGATAACATCCCTAATGCTAGTGATATTGTTACTACGCTAATGATGCAAAATGGCGCTGAAATGACAAATGAAAAAGGTATTATTGGTTTTACTGCAGCTTCCCCAACTGACCCAACTTATTTCCCAGCAATCCAAGCATTAAACTTTTACACTGATTTTGCAAATTCCGGGAAATCCGTATATACGTGGAATAAAACAATGCCAAATGCCATAGATGAATTTGCCTCCGGCAAACTTGCATTTTTATTTGCTTATCCATACCAAGAAGCGGAAATAATTGCTAAAAGCCAAGGATTAAACTATGAAGTAACTGCAATACCTCAAATAAATGTAAATAATAAAGTAAATTACGCAAATTACTGGGTTTATACTGTATCTGGAAATTCCTCAGCAGTTAACTTTGCTTGGAATTTTTTACAATATGCTTCTGCAGCAAAAAACGTACCAAATTATTTAGATTCCACCAAACAAGCAAGTGTTTTAAAATCTGTTATAAATACCCAGCTAGCCGACCTTGATCGTGGTGTTATTGCTGAACAAGCTCTAACTGCACAAAGTTGGTATAGAGGGAATAACGCCCAACAAGCAGAAGAACATTTTTCTGATATGATTAACTCTATTGTGAATGAAACCTTAACCGTTCAAGAAGCGTTAAACTTAGCAGCTATAAAAATCGGAAGGGAATATTAATTATGAAAAAATATTTAACAAAAACAATTTTTTTAACAGTTATATTTAGTATAATATTTTTTACTATACCATTTAATCATATCGCTCAAGCTGCAGAAGCAATCTGTCCCGCAACAGGCGAACCAGGCTATTGTCACTATGCTACAGGTTGGGAAATTATTCCACATGAGTGTATAGACCCCAAAAGTACTGATAAAAATTGTGATCTAAATTCATTTATTCAATTATTTATCAATCTTGCCAATATCATGCTGAAGCTGATTACTCCACTAGCAATGATTATTATAATTTATGGAGGCTATCAGTTTGTTACAGCGAGAGGTAAACAAGAACAAATCCAACAAGGAAAAAAAGTCCTTGGCGGTGTATTTATTGGAATGGTCATAATAGTAATAGGAGGATGGGTAATTTCTTATTTTGTTATACAAACTTTAGTTGGAGGATATGGTAAAGATCAAGAGACTAGTCTATTTAATTCTTCCGAATATATACAGGTTTGGAAAACAGAGTGGTGGAACCCAGGCGAAGCCAGTTCAAATCAGAACGGACAACAAGGAGCTTCCGGTAGTTGTTATGTTCCGGGCGTTGGTTGTAAGGATAATACAAAAAATGAATGTGACCCAATAACAACAAGTTTTGGAGCAGGCGATTGGACGCAAGGTCAGGCATGTGACAATATAACAGGTTGGCTAAATTTTAAAGATAATCACCTTATAGGGACTTCATGTTGCACTACAGGAACTTTGCCATTATATGACTCGTGTGATTTAATGAATGATAATTATTGCTTAGATTTTCCTGGCTCTGTAGGTAATACAAACCAATGTGGTATCTTAGGTGGCTGCGCATTATAATTTCTCAACTAATAGTATATATAAATAATATGAAAAAAAAGACATTCCTCATAGCATTAATAATTATTAACGTTGTTATATTTATTGTCCCCACTCTAGTATTTGCTCAAACTTTGCCAAATCCTATCACAGGCGGCAATGACAAGGTTGACGTTGTTACAATTATGTTAAGAGTGATGCAAATTGCCTTAGCTGTTGTAGATATTTTTGCCTTATTTATGTTTATCTTAGGTGGCTTTGAATTCCTTATCTCTGCTGGTAACCCCGAAAGAGTAAAAAAAGCAAAAGATACTTTAGTTTGGGCGACTGTTGGTATTTTGGTAATTACCTTAAGCTATACTATCCTAAAATATATTTTTGAACAAGTTTCAAAAGGGTTTGGTGCATAATTGAAAAGAACTTGACAAAATCCTTATTTATGCTTATAATTGTCTTATAAAGAACTATCTTATTTTGGAAAGGGGGTGAAATGAAAATGAAAAAAATTATATTTGGTTTAATGGCTTTTGCTCTACTAGTACCATTTGCTGTTTCAGCTATTACAGTTGATACTGCTTTAGGAACCTCATTAGAGTTAGGTACTGCTGATTTAGAAGCAACAGTAATTAACATTGTCCAATGGGCATTAGGTTTCTTAGGTTTAGTAGCTGTTATTATGATTTTGCTCGGTGGTTTCCAATGGATGACTGCTGGTGGTAATGAAGAAAAAGTTGCATCTGCAAAGAAAATTATCTCTGCTGCTGTAATCGGTTTAATTATTGTATTATTAGCATGGGCTATCGTAATATTTGTTGTATCTCAGACTACTACAGTAACCAACTAACACTTAGCTAATATTTGATAATAGAAATATATATCCCCCTCGCAAATGCGAGGGGGGTTTGTTTTATGCAAAAATCTAAGCTAAAATTAACTTAACTCAAAATTATACATTTATTATTACTATGAATTTAATTATAGCAGTACAAATCTTTGTTAATAAACACAATAAAAAAATTACCATAGGTTTAGTTATTGGGTATATAATTTTTATTTCCCTTCTCTTAATTGCAAAATATAATGCTTTTGGATTTACCGCTCTTGATTTAGGAATATACAATCAAGTCTTTTTTAATACCACTGAAGGAAGACTCTTCGAAATGAGCATTCATCCACATTCTTATTTAGGGGATCATTTTGAATTATTTATTTTGGTCTTAATACCTCTCTATAAAATATTTGCCTCTCCGATAACGTTATTAATATTACAAACTATTTTTATTGGTTTAGCCGCGTGGCCACTATACTTAATAGCAAAACAAAAATTAAGTTCCTCCTGGTCATTAATGGTTATTCTAATTTTTTTATTTAATCCATTAATTTTAAATTTACAGTTTTTTGAATTTCATATTTTACCATTTGCAATATTTACACTACTTTTTTCCTTTTATTTTTATTACAAAAATAAATTCACTCCTTTTTTAATTTTTATTTTAATATCAATTATCATTAGAGAAGATGTTTCTTTAGTTATAATAATGTTTGGTATACTTGCCTGGATAGACAAAAGAGATTTAAAATGGATTCTTACTCCTATCATAATCGGTGTAAGTTGGTTTATTATGGCTATGCAACTTACGGGCTATTTTAATCAATCTGGAAATTATAAATTCCTTTCAATGTATGGATGGCTAGGCAATAGTATGTCAGAAATGATAAAAAATATTTTTACTAAACCTTGGATTTTATTAAAACAAATTTTTAGCTTCAATAACATATTGTCGGTTGTAGGTATTTTCTTGCCCCTTGCTGCGCTCCCATTATTAAAACCAAAATATTTAATTCCATCAATTTTAGTTGGCGGTCAGTTACTACTACTTAGTGCTTCAAGTGCAATTATACTGAAGACTCATTATACTTCCCTACTATTACCTTTTATATTTATTTCTCTTATTTTTTCTTTGAAATATTTTATTCAAACGACATCTTCAAGAAATAAATTATTTCAATTTTTTATAGAACAGAGAATATTATTCTTTGCGATATTTTTTACAGCCATTATCTACTCCTTCTTAACGATTAGCCCTATAATTCCTGCTATTTCTAGCCTATTTAATGAAGATAAAGCCAATATAAAAGTAGCAAATGAATTAATAAAACAAGTATCAGCTAGTGAGAGCGTTATTTCAAGTTTTAAATATTTACCTAATCTTTCAGATCGTGTAAATGTATATTCTCTACATTATGCCTTTTTTGGTAAAAAACAATTTACCGATATAGATTTTGATATCAATGTTCCAATAGATAAAGCAATAATTGATTTTAACGATTACACAATCTATTATCTTCAATCAAAGTATTCATCAAATAAAACAGGGCTATACCCAGATGGCGCGGAAAGAATTAAAAATATTATTGCAGAACATAATCTTAAATTAACTTCTATTACAGACACTCAAGCTATCTTTACAAAAAATGCCTTAACGGATATCAAGCTTATCAATGAAAATATTTTACCAACAATAAATAATATTAATGAAAAAATTAATGATAACTTGACGTTGCTCGCAATCAATAAATCTACAAATATTTTTAGTACTTTGCCACTTAAATTTTTCTGGCAAGTTAATAACAAAATTGAAGATAATTATTTTATCCAACTTAGACTCACGAACAAAAATAGGGAAATTGAATATAGCAAAATATATCCAATTGGTTATGGGTTATATCCAACTAGTAGTTGGAAAAATAATATGGCTACTAACTATTGGTTTAGTCTCCCTGATAATTATTCTCTAGATACTTATCAACTCTCTTTTCAAGTCGTAAATATTATTGATGGTCGTCTAAATCTAGATGGTCAACGTTCAGCCGTAAAATCTATTTATAAATCAGAAAATATTGGTCCTGAAATTATTGTCGATTATAATAATTTATAAATAGTTACTTCTTTATTAGAGTAAACATTATCCAAATAATTCTTAGTACTAGGATCATAAGTGCCTAGTGCTTTTTCTTTCCTACCAAAAAATATATAATCAATATTATTATTTATTAAGAAATCATACTTGAGCTCTGATTCATTATCATCTTCCCAAAACCAATATTGATATTCTTTTTTATTTAGCAAATCAACGGTCTGTGGGCTATGACCAATCCATACCACTCTACCAGAATGAGCGGGTATAAAACTACCCATATATTTACTAGAAAAAGTTATTTCATCTATAGTTATATTATCTCTTAACCAATGCATGGCATTCACCTCATCTTGATATATATAGTATGGCAGGTCTTTTGCTTTTGAATATAATGTTATATCCTGTCCAATTATTAAAAAATTTGTCATTGGTAAAAATAATAATAATATCATTACAAAAGCACTATTCCATAAGCTCCACTTACCTCTTTTAGACCTGATCCAATTAAACACAAATAAAATTCCTAACATAGCTAGAATTGCAATCGGTATGTGCAAACCTTCAGATAAGCGCCTCTGAAAAGATATTGGAACATATATAGCAATAGCAGAAGTAATAAACCATGCAACAACGAAACTTTTTTTGTTATCCATTTTTTTGAAGACAGACCATAAGCCAAATATTAACATTGGTATTAAAAGTCCATATCCAATCAAATACATCCATACACTAGGCGATGGAAGTATATTTTGTGACTGCCAAGCCCTAATTACCCAATCAGCCTTATTCATTAGATAAAAATATAATACTACTGGAATTGGAATCAAGCATAAAACGGCATAATGTCTTATATAAGACCATGTTATCCCCTTATTTCTTAAGAAAATTATTAATAAATAAACAGCCAAAACACCATAAATTGTTGGACCATTGAATGGATGAAACCATAACATCAATAAACAGGCAAAGCCAGCCAAAACACTATATAAGTATTTATTCTTTTCAAAAGCTAATAACATAAACAAAAATATTACTACTATTAATGTTAGAGAAGCTGTTAAATGTGGGGTATGAAAAAGGGTGGAAAAAGTAATACTTTCTGTTACCCAAATATCGGTTGGGTGTTCATATATATTACCTGTATCATACAAAAAAGGATTAAAAAAAGATCCTAAACCAGAAGAAAATAATATTATCAACAAAATTAATTTTCTTTTTTTTATCTTTTTAAATAAGTATGACAAAAACAAATACATCACTGCCACAAAAATAAAAATTAAGATACTACGAACCACATGTATTGATAATAAATTTGACAAACTAAATATTTTAGCAACCCAACCAACTGTTAACCATAAAGGATTAGTATATATTCGTAATTGATCTTCCGAGGTATATAAGTTAATAAATATATTTTCGTCCTGCCTTACCTGCTCGATCATAGATAGAAATACATTAGTATCCCCTGGGGCAAAATGATGCAAACCAGTATAGACCATATCTTCTGGCGTACTAAAATAACCATAAAGATATGGCACGGCTGTAATAATTACTAATAACGTTGCAATTCCTATTACCAGCCACCACTCTTTTTTATTTACAGATTTTATTAATTCTATCATACAAATAAGGCACAAATGTGTATTACTATGTTATAATTATATCATATTATTACATTTTTTATGTGGTTAAATGCTATAAGATTCAGATGAGTAAAATTTCTTCCAAAACCAAACTACTAATTATTATATTTGTTTTTTTGATAATCAAACAAATAATTTTTGTATTTGCTGTGCCAGCATGGAACAATCACGATGAACCTGCTCATTTTCATTACACTCAATATATTGTGGAAGAAAAAAAACTACCATTAAATGAAATCCCTATAACATCTCGCGGTTTATCATTTTCAGAAGCATATGCTGAATCAGAAATAATCACTGATTCAACCAGAATTATGAGAGGACCCAATGAACAATTTAGATTCTTAAACCAAAGATTTGATGAACAATACTCAAACTTCTCAACAATAAAAGAGGCCTTAATAAATAAGTCAGGTAAATATTTATCTATTACCGACAACCGAGATGAATATAATGATATTTATTACAAATTACCGCAAAATAATAAATTCATAAATTCGGCTGCAATCTACCAACCGCTTTACTATATTCTTGAAGCAATACCATATACAATACTTGGCAATCAAGACATTGTCACACGTCTATACGCCATGAGATTATTCTCTAATATTTTTTATATTTTAACATTATTAGTATGCTATCTTATTGCAATGCGTATATCTAGAAACTTTAAATTCTCGTTAACACTTCTACTATTAATTGGATTGCTTCCAGTTTTTAGTCACTTAGTCGCTGGAGTTACAAATAATACTTTACTAATACTGATTGTTACTCTATTAATATATTGGAGTGTAAGAGTATTTCAAAATATATCTACAAAGAATGTTATTTGGCTAGGCATTATTCTCGGACTTGGCATGCTTACAAAACCTGAGTTTATAATTTTCGCATTTCCTACAATAATTCCGTTTATATACCACCTAGTTTTTACAAAAAAATGCAACATTAAATTGTTACTAAAATATTTTTTATACATCCTATTACTTATTATTGTAATCTCTGGTTGGTGGCATTTATGGGTTTATCTACAGCAAGGAAATATTTTTTTAAGCTATATTACACTAGGAGAATCAGTAAGTATTTCTATTGCTCAAATCATACAATTTTTAATTAGTAGGTGGATATATGCCTTCGTTAGCTATGGTTATGCTTTCGGGTTTGCCACAGAAATGATATTACCTCTTTATATAATTTTTTGTGGTGTTATATTAAGTGCCTTATCTTTTTTTGGATATATTTATAAAACTTTTTTTACTAAAGATAAGATAAGTTCCGAAAAAAAAGCTATTGGTATATATCTTATTAGCGGTCTAGTTTTTATTGAACTATTCTTTCTATATTTATTTATTAAAACTTTAATTGCAGTTGGATATGCACGATTTCCTATTGATGGTAGATACTACTTGCCACTGGTGTTTAATATATCATTTATTTTTTTACTTGGGATTCACTATCTATTACCAAAAAAAATTATAAATTTATCATACATAATATTAATAGTTAGTCTGCTAATAATGAACGTAATTTCAATATGGGAAATAATCCTTCTAAAATTTTATTTATAAAATCTAAATCATTCATTTTTTTAATAATATCTATATTAATATTAATCTTAATATTGGGATATTTATTTATTATAATAAATAATAATAACTACTTCAGCAAGGAAGGTGTGGTTTTGGGTAATTATAAAGAAATTGAAGAAATTAAATTTCCACCTAATAGTACTATTGAAATTAAACAAGAAATATATAGTCGCCTTGACAATTTAGGTAAGATAATAATTTCTCTTAGAACAAATAAGCTTATCATCTTGGATTTAAAATTAAAAAATAAATCTGATAATCAAATTATTAGACAAAAAAGTATATCAACAAAATTAACTAATGGCGGTATAGAAATATTAGAATGGATAATAGACCCAATTTCTAATTCTAACAATAAAGATTATATATTACTTATTAGCACATTATCTAGTTCTGATTTGATATTTTATACGGTCGAACCCGAAAGATATGATGGTGGCAGTTTAATAATTAATAATAAAATTAATGATGATAGCCGAATAATAGTTGATTGGGAATATTATACCGCAAATCCTCTACAAATAATTTATCATTATCTTCCATTTTATAAGCCTGAAATATTTAATAATGCAGCAACTTATATTATATTAACTATATTATTCTTTACTCTTCAAACATTAATAACATGGGAAATATTAAATATATTTCTTAATAAAAATGATGAGAACTAGTTCCAAAATACTTCAAAAAATAGGTCAAATTCTAATATATGTAGTTATATTTATTTTTATTGGGAAAATACTTTCAAATAATTGGTCAGACATTTCAGTATCTTTAAAATCAGCAAATTATTTATTACTACTATCAGGAATATTTCTAATAGTACTAATTTTATATTTACAAAGTTACATTTGGCATCTTCTACTTAAACAATCAAATAATACTCTAAAATTTTCTGCTTCATTTATTACCTATTTCAAATCAGTTATTACTAGATACCTTCCGGGTGGTATATGGGTATATTTTGCAAGAACATACCTTACGGGTAAACTAGGTTTTAAAAAAACCCAAATTATTTTTTTGATTCTTATTGAATCGCTTTTTGTAGTTGCCACTGGATCCATATCAATATTATTATTTCAGCCGCCTTCGGATATATATATCATCATTGCAATTTTATCTATCATACTTACAATTACTGGATTTGTTTTTATTTTTTCACCTTCTTTTTTTATTAAGATTTATAAAACTTTCTACAACAAAATACTATCAATTATTCCCCTAAATAGGCAAACCATAGCTAAAGCAACTTCTCTATATTTTATTTTATGGATATTATCTGGATTATTTTTATATATTATTATTAACGCTTTTACTCCACTCGGTGTAGATAACATTCCATCATTAATTGGTATTTATGCAATAAGCTGGGTAGTTGGATTCGTTGTATTTTTTATGCCCTCAGGGATTGGTGTTAGAGATGTTTTTTTGATTATTTTACTAAGCACTATTGTCAGTGTACCAATCGCCACATTAGTTGCATTGATAGCAAGAATAGTATTCTTGATAGGTGAGATAATTTGTTTTTTTATAAGCTTAATTATTGAAAAAAAACATCCCTTACCAAATTAGGCTAAAAGTTTATTTTTTAGCTATTTTTTTAAAATAAAAATATTTGTAGGAAAAAAGAATTGTATATTTTTTAACAGCCACACTGGCCACCCACTAAATATTTTAACCTGACTGTTGAATTTATTCGGGTTATTTAATATATATGAACTATATTCTTTAACCTCAAACCTTGTGTTAATACTTTTTTTCAGATTAATATAACATGGTAAATCTATATTCTCCAGAGGCGCTTCAAATCTAATATATTTACTTAAGTACTTTACTATTAAATAATTAATTTTATTTGGAAAATAATGAACAAATGGAATTTTATAATGAGGTTCGATAGGGAAAATTCTGTTTGGTGAACCAAAATATGCAATTCCACCATCTTTTAAAAGTCGTTTTATTTCATTTATATGTTTTTCATGATTCCCCGTGTGTTCAATAACCATATTAGAAATAATAATATCAAATGAAGAATCCTGACATTCTACATCCCCACTAATGATATTGTAAAAGTTTCCATCTTTTTTCAATCTATAATCACTAATATCTGCATAACTTACTCGATTGTCATTTGAAAAATAATCCCCGATCAACCCAGATCCAGATCCAAGATCTAATATTCTAAAATTCTTAACTGATTTACCTAGATAATCTTTTAGAACTGCTTCAATTTTCTTATATTTTATTTCTCGATTTTTTTCTGAATACATAAAAAATAATTAAAATTTGTTGTCAATAAAAATCTTCGTTCGGTTTTCTTTATTAGGAAGTGGAAAATATTGACTTTTAGATTGCTTAGTACTATTTTGTTTACTATCAGATACAAATTTTATAATTTCTTCTGAAATAACTTCTATTTTCTTTGATAAATTTATCTCTACACTTATATGAAGAGGTAAAATTGGACCTTTTATTTCAGATTGACTTATAATATTACCATTATCGATCTGTTCATCGAGCAAATGTGCAGTTATACCAAATTTTTTATCTTTAAATAATAGCCCCCAAATTATTGGTTCTGGACCGCGATAAGATGGTAAAAAAGATGGATGAATATTTATACAAAAATTAAATGAATTAATAAAATCATTACTCACAATTTTTCCAAATCCACATGTAATTACCAGCTCAATACCTGACTCCTTTAATTGATTAATTATATCAATCTCATCTTTTTTATATGACCATTTCAATAATTTTATTCCTTTATTTTTTATTTTTTTCTGAGATATGCACCAGTTAAATATAATATAAAAAACTTTTTTTATTGTCATCTGCCATATATACCACAAACCATATTCTCTAAAAGTATGAATAAAAAATGATTTCTTCTTTACTTTATTCGAAATAACTAATGCCTTTAAATCAGTATTAATTAATAAATATTGATACATTTTATTTAAAATAGGACCTGATCCACCCGTTAATAATGCCACTTTTATTTTCTTGTTATTATTTTTTATTTCCATCTTAATAATATAAATATTTTATTCCGAACATAATTACCAATATCAAATAATTTCATCATTATTGGATTCAAAATTATTGTATATGTTTTTTGTAATCTTGTTTCTCCTCCCCATTTTCTTTTATAAAATTCCAATGACTCATTACCAATCGGCGACGACATAAAATTAAACTTTTCAATATTATGTATTTTACACCAATCAATAGCACTATTTAATAATAAATCTGACGAACGGAATCGTTGTAATTCCTGAACATAAACACTATGCAAATAATATGCTATTTTGTTTTGAATTAATAATACAACAAAACCAGCTGTTTTGTTATTATAAGTAGCTTTGATACATTGAATGTCTTTATTATTTTTAGATAATTCAATTAATTGTTCAAAATATTTGCTATTATATCTTTCATTCCCTTTATTTCTTTTGATAGTTTTTCGATATAACTCGTATATATTTACCCCGTCTTTTAACCCAATCGCATTATCAATTTCAACACCGTTCTTTTTAGATTTTCTAATGTCACTTCTTACTGCCTTTGGTAAATTTTCTTGTTTCCACTCCCATAATTTTTCAATACTTGTTTCATTTGTTAATTCTGACGGAAGATTAATTATTTGTTTATCCATAAATGACGAATTTGTAAAACGAATAGCATGAATTTTTAATGGTAATTTATTTTCTTGAAGACCATTTATTATCTTTATATCTATTGGTTTACCTTTTATAGTTCCTCCTGTAGGAAATCCTATATACCCAATATGAAATGGTCCAACACTAAAAACAGAGATTGTAAAGCCATCACTATTCACTTCATCCCATACATAGATTGTTTTAATATCAAAAGATTTCTGTAATAACGCCTGCCAATCAATATTATGAACAATGCTTTTGTTTAATTTACAACTAGAAATCCAATCATTGCTTGGTTCTAATAAATAAGTAAATCTTGCAGAATCTCCTTGTGTCATAATCCAATAAATTATTTTTGAAATAAATTACATACCTCTTTTACTACCTGTATTACATCTTTTACATCTTTATTTGATAATTTTGCGGATAGTGGTAAAGATAAAGTTCTATCAGAAATCCACTCTGCATTTGGAAATGCTCCTCGCTTATATCCAAAAGTTTTTTTGTAATATGGATGAAGGTGAACGGCAATAAAATGCACCCCTGTGCCAATATTTCTTTTATATAGTTCCTCCACAAATCTATCTCTATCAATAGATAGTTTATTTAACTCCAACATTATTGTATACAAATGTCGCGCATGAATGGTTCTCTTTTCTGGATCGGCTGGTGTTATAATTGGCAAATTTTTGAATTCTTTATTGTATTTATTCCATACTTCTTTTCGTCTTTTTTGATATTTGTTAAATTTTTTTAACTGATGTATTCCTATCGCCGCTTGAATATCCATCATCGTATATTTATATCCGGGATTTACCACTTGATAATGTTTATATCCTTTATCTGAATATCTTTTCCATGCCCCCTTACTCATCCCATGCAGTGCATAAGTTTGTATTCTATTAATTATGTCTTTATCTTTGGATGCCACCATTCCACCTTCTCCAGTTACTAAGTTTTTTGTCACATAAAAACTAAAAACCGTATAGTCTCCGATAGTACCTATCTTTTTACCTTTATATGATGCTCCAATAGCATGTGCCGCATCTTCAATAACAACTAGTTTATGCCGCTTTGCAATTTTCATTATTTTATCCATATCGCATGGCCGTCCAGCCATATGTACGGGCATTATTGCTTTAGTTTTTCTTGTAATTTTCTTTTCAATTTTACTAACATCAATATTCATAGTATCCCTCTTGACATCAATAAAAACGGGCTTTGCTCCAACGTGTAAAATAGTATTAGCAGTTGCAGCAAAAGTCATTGGTGTTGTAATTATTTCATCATCTCTTTTAACCCCCGCCGTAATCAATGAAAGATGTAATCCGGCAGTACACGAATTTAAAGCTACTACATACCTAGCCCCAATAAATTTTTTAAAATTATTTTCAAACTTTGCTACTTTTGGTCCTGTTGAAATCCATCCAGAACGTAATGAATCAACGACTTCATTTATTTCATCTTGTCCTATCTTCGGACTGCCAAATATTAAAAAATCTTTTCTCATATTTTATTATTTATTATTATATTTATATCATTTACTAATTTGTTAGCTGCAGTTGGAATATCAAATTTTTGTGCCAATTTTATAGTATTTTCCTTATAAATTGAATATTTGTCTTTTTCTAAATATGATTTTTGCAACGCATTTGATAAATCACTAACACTATTTGATTTAGTAACAATACCAGCATTATATTCTTTTACCAAATCTCCCATATCCCCAACATCAGTCACAATTAGAGGTGTGTTTTTTTGAACAGCATCAGACATAACTACCGGTATGCTTTCATTAATAGAGGGAATAATTACCCAATCACAATTTTCCAGATATGTTGCGGCATCTTCTGCCGACGCATAACCTTTAAAAGATATATATTTTTCAAGCTCTAACTCTTTTATTAATTTTATTATATATTGCTCCATTGTACCAACGCCAAAGATATAAAAATGAACCTTTATATCTTTTGTTGAAGTTATAAATTCAGAAATAGCTTTTATCAAAATATCTACCCCCTTCACTTTTTCCAGTCTACCAACAAAGGTATAATTTGTTTTATCAGGATTTAATAATATTGAATCATTCTTTTTTGGGAGAACACGACTTGTCGGTAAAAAATCACATTTTATTTTTGCTAATTGCTCCACATCCTTTAATAACTGAATCCCATCAGCATAAACTACATCTGCTTTCTGTAATATTTTTTTTGTAATCCCTTTAATAATTGGGATATTTGAATATATCCAAATATCCGAGCCAAGACACCATACACCATAAGGAATTCCTAACTTTTTTTTCACGATACTTGCAAATTTACCACTTGGAGTAGCCCAAAGCGCTAAACAAAAATCGATATTATTTTCCTGTACATAATTTAGAATTTCTTTCTTACCACTCCACATTAAACTCACTACTTTAAATAAATCAAACGGGTTAAAAAAATTATATTTTACCAATGGTTTGCTACCACCCCACCATTCATACCATCGTACATTAATATTTTCATAATCGCTCTTTATCCCTACTCTATTTGGCGTAAATACAAAAACCTCATGACCCATTTCAATTAATGAAAGCGAATAATAATATGCAAAAGCGGCAACGTAGTCCGACTTATTAATTGGGAAACCGTTTGTAATTAAACAAATTCTCATCTTAATGTTATTTTTCTAAATTATTATTTTTTTCCTACAACAATATATCCTAATGCAAATAGTTTATCTCGATCGAATATTTTATCAAGATAATATGCTGGCAAAACAAACAACCATTTGTTAATAAATAGTATTATTTTTTTTAAATATTGTATATGCCATAAAGGTAATATTATAATACTCGAAATTTGATGTCCTATAAAACTAAATAACCCTCCCGTTGATTCTAGTAATAATATTTCAAAACCCTCTTTTTCAAGAAGATATTTTAGTCCATACTGAGTAAAGCGATAATAATCATTTGGTACTTCGTGAAGACGACTCAAATGTGGAACGCTTATTATTATTTTTCCTCCATTTTTTAGTACCCTGCACATTTCTGAAATTGCTTTTCGTGGTTCTTTTACATGTTCTAAAACATCAAAATTTAATACTGTATCATATTTATTATCTGGAACTTTTTCCATATTTTGAATATCCCCTAAATACGTAACTTTTACATCCCTCTCTTCGACATCAAATGTATCATATTGACTTATATTATTTTTAACAATATCTAAATATGGTGCATCACCACATCCAACATCAATAACTACTCCCTTCGCATACTTATTAAGAACTGGTACTAATTTTTTATATTGTGATAAAAGAGAAGGAGAAAAATATTTTCTCTTCTCTATTCCTTTCAATTCTTTGTTAACTAAACGTCTATTTTTTTTAAGTAATTCTTTCATACTAATCCTTCTTCCTTTTCTCTTTCGATTCATTTTTTTTCCAAAAATACAACAACCTTTCCTGAGTCAACCTTACTTTATTTATCATATCCGCCAATAGTCCAACTATTAATAACATTAAACCAAAAACATTTAAAAACAATCCAACAAAACCTATTGTTTTATATGGAGTTACTAAACCTGTGATCAAAAACCGACCACCAATAAATATATCTAAAATTAATCCTGCTACGAATAATAATATTCCGCCCCAGCCAAAAAATTTTAATGGTTTATAATCCAAGGCTGTTCGAAAAATTGTATTAAAGATATTATAGCCATATTTCCATAGACTACTAGCCATTTTTGAATTGCCAAATTCTCTTTCTCCTCTTACTTCTATAGGCACCTCATGAATAATTAAATCTTTAAATGATAAATTTAAAAACGTTTCGTGTGTATAGGTAAACTTACTAAAAAGATTTAAATTTAGTAAAGCTTCTTTAGAATATGCTCTAAATCCACAAGATACATCATAATATTTTTTTCCCGAAATATAACTTATCAAATGTGCCACCATCTTATTTCCCCATTTTTTCATGCCTGGCATTTTTGGTATTAATTCTTTATCAATAAATCTAGAAGCAGTTACAAAACTTGCCTCTTCATTTATTATTGGCATTATCAATTTAACAATATCATGTGGATTAAACTGTCCATCAGCATCTATATTAACCATAATATCGTAATCCCCCTTAATAGCCTCTTCAACCCCTTTCTGAAAAATAAAACCCAATCCCATATTATGTTTTAAGCTTATTACTCTTGCTCCAGCCTGTATAGCATAACTCGCAGTATTATCTGATGAACCATCATTTAATACTAAAACATCAACCACTGATATATGGTCAATTTTATTTGGAATTTTTTCAATTACCACTTTTATTGATTTTTCCTCATTTAATGCTGGTAAAGTTACTAATAGTTTCATAAACCAATCAAATCTATTGTTATTTATGTAATATATATATCGAATAATTCTCTCCCCCTATTATATCATTAAATTGCTCTTTTTTTATATTATCATCAAGATTGTCTATCTTTTGATTTAACTCATGATAATAACGTTCATAATTACCAAGAAATAAAATATCAATTTTCTTAAGCTTCATAAAATCAAATAATTGATTAATCTCGACGACAAAGGGTACTACATAATGTTCAGCATTTGCGTAATAAGTAATCAAATTATTTGATGACATAATTTTCAGATCACCCCCATAATTATCCTGAATTTGTTGTCCAAATTTTTGGTAATCACTAATCTCTTGTTTCTCCCAAACTAGTATTATCCCTGTTATTTGATTATAAAAAGTAGGTAATATCATAAAATTATAAGAGAAAACCGAAAAAATAGCAATTATTATTACTACATACTTCAAATTAATCTTTAAGGGATTATAAATTTTATCATTTACATACAAACTAACACTATATATACCCCAAGAAGCTAAAATAATTAACACCGGATATATTGGTAAATAATATCTAATAGGTGGTTTGGCAAAATAATATAAAAGTAAATATATTGGAACCGCCATTACTAAAAATACTGAAGGTAATAATTTATTAGCCTTTTTACTTCTAAACAATCCTATTATAATATATACCAAAACTATAAATAATATTTCCGTTGCGTATTTCAAGTTATAACTAAAGTTTGTAAAAAATAGCTTTACATATACTACCAAACTATCAAAATAATTTGACTTGCTTTCACCATTTGATAATTCGTTATTAATTAGATAATCTGTTTCATCTTCATTTAGAGATTGATAAATAATACGCTTTTCATATACCAAGTCCTCGGCCTCATAATCATATTTATCCATTCCTCTAGAACTATAAGCTTGTTGACCAGTAAAAATTATTAATCCGGTTTGTGAATATAGATATGACACATACGGGAACACAATTAATAATACTCCAACGAATATTAATGCAATCCTAATAAAATAATATTTAATTTTTTTTGTTTTTATCATTTCAAATAGCAACCATAAAAAAAATAAAAACATAAGTGACAAACCAACTAATCTGATTGAATACGCTAAGCCTATTAACCCACCAATTAAAATAAACCAATACCATTGCCATTTATGTTTTATTACCAACCAAAATAATAACAATATTCCAATCAACAAACAGGCAAATAAAGACTCTGTTAAAACTTTGTGTGAAAAAATTATTGCCAATGGATCTATTGCAAGTATTATACCTGCGATCATACCTACCTTATGCCCAAACATTTCTCTACTTAATAAATATGAAAATAAAACGATGAGTACACCACTAATTAATGAGATCATTTGACCTGTCGTAACTGGATTGTGAACTAAAAAATTAAAAAAAGATATTACTATTGAGTACCCAGGCTGTATTAAATTAGCCATGTTGAAAGATTCATTTAATGCCAACTCCCCAAAACTAATTTTTTCAGCCAATTTTAAATATAATACAGAATCAGGACTTAAAGGAATATCCGTCACAAAAATAATTCGGATAGCCAAAGAAAATAATATTAGTCCAATGACCATTAAATTTTCTTTATTTATTTTTATCATACTATAGCAACCTTTTCGATTTCTTTTATTTGATTATTATTTTGTCTTATTCTTTTTACCAAAATAAATAGTAGCCAGACAAACACCAAACTGCGAACAAATACAACTATATCAAATACATAGTGATCGTAACCAAAATATCCATATACCAATGGAAAGAACATGAAGTTTAATAAATCATAAACTACTAAGATTATTATTTCTTTTTTGCCAATATTTATTAAGATAAATAACGGTAAAACCCATATAAACCATTGTGGTGAATAATATGGAGATAGTTGGATATACAACAGCAATACCAATAAAGACCAATTAATAACGTCTGTCTTGGTCTGAATAAACTCTTTAAACTTTGTATAACCTGCATATATGATTAATGGCAAGGCTAATTGCATTAAACCAAGTATCTTGGAACCAATCGCCATATACCATTTCCAAAAACCAATTGAGAAATAATCCCAATTTGCAGAGATAAAAATTGCATAAATTGATCCGTAACCAAAACTCCTACCTGATTGAAAAATATATGGAAATAATGCATTCTCAATCCCCGCCCAAATCATTAATATTAATAATACACCAGCTGTTGGCAACACCATTAAATACAACGGCTTGTTTTTGAATACATTGATTATTTTAATATCCTTCTTAACCAAATAATAAATTAAAAAAACTGGGAATAATACTATGGCATACCCCTTAGCTAAAAATGATAAACCTAATATTACGAAGGCCCAAGTAAATTTATCTTTTAATAAAAATAATATTGCTAATTGTATTAGCACGGCCGGAAAAATATCAAATCTATTAATTACAAAATATATAAACGAAGGTAGCATAAACAGCCACAACAAACTACTACTGCGGCCAAGTATTTTTATTAAACGATATGTTAAAAAAATTAGTAGTAATGTAAAAAATAAATTTTGAATAATTAAAGCATTTTGATACTCTTCTAACGTATCAGCAAAAAAAGCTGGAATTGTTAAATACAACATACCAAGCGCCGGGTATTCTGCTCGAGTATATTCATAGGGAGTTCCATTATTATAAAAGAAACTAACCCGATCAAAATATACTCCCATCTCATGATCATCCCAAACAAGACTTATTCCGCCCCCCCTAGCTTCCGTAACAAATTTAGCCGGTGAGTTCACCATTAACACAAAAACCAAAATAAATAATAATATGAACCCCAAAAAAATTACTAATATCCTATTTTTATTTTCTAAAACTTTCTCCATAATTATATTTATAAAACTTTATAAATAGACGCCTCATCATCCATATAAACTCGTAAAAACTTATTATACTTTTGGATATTTTGTTCCATCGCCGTATGATTACTCTCAATAAATATATAATCCGCACCAAAAATATCTTTAATATCTGAATATATATTTTCTTTTTGAACTCCTGTAGTAATCTCTACCATTTTATGATAAGCCTCTTCATTATACTCATATGTGAAGGTGGGGTCCAAACCAGCAATATAATAATTATATGAATTGTAATAAAACAATATTGGGAATTCATCCCAACTTGAATGAAACACAATTTCTCCTGGCTGACTATTTTCCTGCAACCATAATGAAACATTCTTAAATCTATTGATGCTTATTCCACTTTTAAAATCGTTATGAGTTTGACGGACGTCTTTTACTACTAACATTGGAATAATTATTACAAAATACAAAGCTAAAATAACAAAAATAACCCAATATTTTCTAATAAAAGATTCAAATTGTCTCCATATATGTAACCATGATATTCTAGCCACAAATTCATTAATAGTAAAAGCGCTAAAAATAATAGTAAATGGAATATAATATTCTACATAACGTCTTGACTTTAAAGTAAAAATAAAAAATAATAGATAGATTAAAAACAAGGCTATAGTTTTTTTATTTAGTCTTTTGAATTTATAAACAAACAATATAAGTGCAACAACTAAAATAATAGTCATTAAAGCGGTCCCAGAAGTTAAATTAAAAAAATTATAAGGATACCATTCATTACCTACTGGTATTACTGCCTGCTGATTAATAATCCCTATCTTTACCAGCTGATGCCAATAAAAAACTATATTTTGTGGAAAATATGGATTTATCACTAAACCGGCCAGAATGCCCCCTAAAGACGCAAAAAACAGCCTTAATTCACGATTGTGCCCTATTACAAAGCCTAAACTACGCTTTTTAGCTCTGAAAAATAAATCTTTAAATATCCCCGCTGCAGCATAGGCTCCAGCAAATAATAATATCAAAATAAACCCTCCATAAGACCAAACATAAATAAAAGATAAAATAAATAGTGCTAAATACTTATATCTAAACAAAAAATATAACCCAATTATTAAAATCAATATTGAAAATACTGGTGCTTTAATCAGATTAATTCTAAAGATAAATGGAGTTGTTATCAATAACAATATTGTAAACCAAAAGGCAAATTTTACTTTGAACTTACGAAGTAATCCATAAAATAAAAGTACTAACCCAACCGATAATAAAATATTTGCCAATTTTACTCCCATGAGTGGATCCATTATTTTTGTAAATGGTATCAAAAATACATGATACAAAAAATGTTGATCAATATATGAATCTTTTAAAATTGTTGTTTGCAACCAGGGAAATTCTGTAGAAAAACCATGCTCAGGAATTAACATTGCTGCTTTTGCATGATAAAAAGAATCCGGATCAGCTAAAGTTGGAGTTGATTGTAAAAAAATGAAATATGAAAAACTTATCACTAATAATACGATATATGCGATAATCCACCAATTATTTCTAAAAAAATATGCAACTGTATTTAACTGCTTCATGCTCATATTATAACATCGTTAGCCAAAAAAAATTAGTCTTCACCAAGCATGGGAGTGAAGACTAATAATAAAGCTATTATAAACTATTTTAATTTATTTAGCTAGTTGTTGTTTAAAAAAATCTACCACCGGTATTGGGGATGGATCAATATTATTCAACATAGACATATAAAAATTAACATAACTACCAAACAACAGAGCTTCGAACGACTGAGATAGCTTGTCTTTACTACTAACCATATAACCAATATATGGAATTTTACTTTTATCAAGAACTTTCTTGGTGATTGCTACTCTGATAGTAATTTTTGCTGGATATAGCTTTGATTCCAAAAAAGTAAACACTAAATTACTTTTATTGGTCTTTGGGAAAATTAAACCCTCCATTAAATGGTGGTTCAATTCTGATATTAAAAAATATGCTGAGAAAGTCTTACTATTTTCATTAATCTGATTTGTCATTATATGAACATTCCCCGCTAAATGTTCTGCAGCAATGTTAATTGGCAATCGACCATAGAGCTTTATGGCCATTTGCTTTGCTTTATTCTTTTTTGATGGAACCTTCAAGCCAAACTTATTGTGTAGTTTAACAATTAAATTAATTACTTTTTTAAAATCATTATCAGTTACTTTTAGCATCCCGCAATTCTTCAATAAAGCAATTTGGCCAACGATAGAATAACCCAATCCCATTCTTGGTTGATTTGAAGGATTAAATTTAGGATCAAAAATATAAGCTGGAATTTTATATTTTTTTGCTGCCTTAGATAATTTACCACCAGCACAAATAATTAATAATTTTGCTTTACGTTTTTTAGCTATTGGTAAAGTTGCTAATATTTCTTCCGTAGTACCTGAATAGCTAGATAATATATATAAAGTATTTTTATCAACTGACCCCGGAACAAAATAACTATTTGTCACCCTAAATGGAACTTTTAGATCATTACTATACAAAGACTCTATTACATGTCCACCAAGAGCCGATCCACCCATCCCACTAATAACTATATTTTTACAAGATTTATAACTATTTGGAATTTTAATTTTATTTGCCTCTTCCCAAGCTTGTTGGCACTGCAATCCAAGAGATTCTATCGATCCAGCCATACCCTGTTTATCTAACTTAATAATATTTTTTAAATTATCAAGACTACTCATAAATTATTCATTTAATTATTAATTAATAGACTAATTATAGTTTAATTAAAGGTATATAACAAATTGATTTTTACCCTAAAATATGGTATATTCAACGATATTAAAGTAATAATTTCCAAATATGTCCGGTCACTCTAAATGGTCAACAATTAAAAGAGCGAAAGCAGTTACTGACCAAAGACGCGGGAACTTATTTACCAAACTTTCAAAAAATATTACAATAGCAGCCAAACAGGGTGGTGGCGATCAAGACATGAATTTCAAATTACGACTAGCAGTTGATAAGGCAAAAAATTCTAACATGCCCAATGACAACATAGATCGTGCTATAAAACGTGGAATAGGTGAGCTTAAAGATATTGTTGTAGAAGAAGTAATATATGAAGGATTTGGACCAGACGGAATTGCAATAATCATTGAAGTTGCTACTGATAATAAAAACCGATCAGCTAGTGCTATCCGAAGCATCTTTACAAAAAATAATGGAAACCTCGGCAATAGCGGTAGTGTAATGTGGATGTTTGCTCAAAAAGGAATTATTAGAATACTAAAAGAAAATATTAAAAATAAAGATGAGTTTGAACTGAACGTGATTGATAATGGGGCTGAAGACATAATCGAGGAAGATGAAGGGTTTGTGATATTATCTGAAGTTAATTCTTTTAAAAAAATTAAAGACTACATTGAACAAGCTAATATTGTTTTTGAATCGGCAGATATTGAAATGATACCAAATGACAAAATAAAAGTTTCTGACGGTAAATTAAAAACGAAACTACAAAAATTATTCGACGAATTAGAAGACAATGAAGATGTAAATAACTTTTATACAAATGCCGACTTCTAAACCAAAAATTATATTAGGAATTGATCCTGGCTTTGCTATCACTGGATATGGATTAATAAAATTTCATAAAAAAGAAATATCATTAGTAGCCTGTGGAGCAATAACTTCTTCTGCCAAAGAGCCACACGGACAAAGATTAAATAAAATCAATAAAGAACTAACGAAAATATTAAAAAAATATAAACCGGACGTCGTAGGAGTTGAAAAACTTTTTTTCGCTAAAAATACAAAGACAGCTCTTAAGGTTGGGGAAGCGCGTGGAGTAATAATGCAAACAGTCTGGCAACATAATCAATCCGTCAGAGAATTTACTCCTCTACAAATCAAACAAGCTATCACTGGATATGGTCGTGCTAGCAAAACACAAATCCAAATAATGGTAAAACAGCAACTAAATCTAAAAACTACACCGAAGCCTGATGACGTTGCTGATGCTTTAGCCATAGCAATCTGCTGTGCCTATACAAAAGAATATTAAATATAAGTTTATGGCAAAAATATTGAAAATCGCCAGCATTGCTTCTGAGGTATCCCCTTATTCAAAAAGTGGTGGTCTTGGTGATGTCACAAAATCATTACCCAAAGCTTTATCCCAACTTGGTCACAAAGTAAGTATTATCACTCCTTGCTATAGTTTTATCTGCAAAAAACAAAAGAATTTAGAAAATGTAGATAAAAAATTTACTGTAAAATTTAAAAATAACTCCTACCCAATCATAATAAAAAAACTTACTATAAGTAACAATTTGACCGTATATTTTATTGGGAATGCAAAATTATTTGGGAACAGTAAAAATATTTATGGTTACAAAAATGATAATCTTAGATTTTTTATTTTCAATATTGCCGTTTTAAAAATGCTTGAATTATTAAAATTAAAACCAAATATAATCCATTGTCATGATTGGCAAGCGGGAATGATCCCAAACTTACTTAAATTAGATAAAAAAAGATTCCCTAGTCTAAAAAAATCAGCGACTATTTTTACTATTCACAATCTTACCTTCCAAATGTCGGGGGGTTGGTGGAATGTACCAGCTAATAAAAAAGATAATGGGCGTAATAATCCTTTAAAAGATTTTTCTAAAATCAAATATCTAAATTTTACCAAAAGGGCTATATATAATGCTGACATTATTAATACTGTCAGCGAAAGATATGCAGAAGAAATAACCTCTCCAGAACTTGGGCAAGGTTTAGATAAATATCTAATACAAAGATCTGGCGACTTATATGGAATAATAAATGGTATTGATTATACAATTCATAATCCAGCCTTTGATAATAATTTAAAGTATAAATATGATTGGAATAGTTTACGTCGTAAAAGCAAAAATAAATTAGCCCTTCAACAAGAACTTGGTCTAGAACAAAAAGGAGATATTCCATTAATTGGCATGACTAACCGACTAACAGAACAAAAGGGTTTCAAACTTATTATGGAAAATATTGAAATTATTATGAAGCTCCCCATACAATTAGTTATCGTTGGAAGTGGTTTTCGTGAGTACATATTATTCTTCAAAAAATATGCAAAAAAATATCCCCACAAATTAGCCCTAGTCACTCCTTTTACAGAAATTATGGAATCAAAAATATATGCTGGATCTGATATGTTTTTAATGCCTTCCAGATTTGAACCTTGTGGTATCTCCCAATTAAAAAGTTTACGATATGGTTCTGTGCCTATTGTTCATGAAACTGGGGGACTTTCAGATACAATTAGAAACTATAACCCAAAAACTCGAAAAGGAAATGGCTTTGTATTCAAACAATATGATTCTATTCATTTTATGATGGCCCTAGCTCGAGCACTGGAAAATTATAAATTTCCTCAATTTTGGGAACATCTAACCTGGAAAGCAATGCAACAAACGTATTCTTGGGAACTTCCAGCAAAAAAATATATAAGACTATTTAACATCGCCTTGAAAAAAAAGGCAGAAAGAAAAAAAATATAATGTACTGGGCAAATTTTTTTCATATCTACCAACCTCCTAACTGGTCACCACAAATAATAAAAAAAGTAACTAAAGAAAGCTATCGCCCCATTTTAACAATACTAAAAAAGAGTCCTAAGTTAAAAATAACTTTGAATATTTCTGGCTCTCTTACAGAACAATTAGCTCTACAAGGTTTTAATGACATAATTGATGATATTACAAATCTAGCTAAAAAAAAACAAATCGAATTTACAGGCAGCGCGCTCTATCATCCTATCCTACCTTTATTACCTACAAAAGAAATTATAAGACAGATTCAATTAAACACAGAAATAAACAAAAAATATTTTGGTAAAATATATAACCCAAAAGGATTTTTCTCTCCTGAAATGGCTTATAACAAAAAAATAGCTATTGTTATTCAGTCCCTCGGCTATAAATGGATAATCGTTGATGAAATTTGTTACAACGGAGTATTAAATGCAAGTCAGCTCAACCAACGCTATCAAATAAAAGGTACTTCAGTAAATATAGTATTTAGAAACAGAGCCATTAGTGATTATTTTTCTTTTCATGGAAATCCAAAAAAACCACAAGAATTTTGGGATACTGTTGAGAAAGATGGTAGATATAATCCAGCTATCATAACTGCAATGGACGGAGAAAATTTAGGTCATCATAGAAAAGGTTGGGATATCTACTGGAAAAAATTAGCTACAGACAAAAAAATACACACCCTTACCATAAATTCTTTGTTAAAAAAATATAAATCCAAAAAAATTATTACTCCAGTAAATGCTAGTTGGTCATCACAGGATCGAGAATTAAAAAACAAACATCCATATATATTATGGGATGATCCGAAAAATCAAATACATTCTCTTCAATGGAATCTTATTCATTACACATCAAAGCTCCTCCATCAAAAAACCAAACACTCAAATTATACAAAAGCAAGAAAACTTTTTGATAAACGATTAGCCTCTGATCAATTTTGGTGGGCTTCTGCAAAACCATGGTGGAGCCTGAGAATAATTAAGAAAAAAACAAAAGAACTTCAAGAAGTTATATTACTTGTAGACAAAAATAATAAAGAAGGAATTAATATTTCAAAGAAAATAATTAAACTTGCTACTAAATGGCAATCAACTAATAAATTTAAAACAATCGCTGATAAATATTTATTAGATAATCAAAATGATAATACAAGATTCATAGGCGGTAATAAAATTACTAACTAAAATTATAAATTATGTACTGGGCAAATTTTCTTCATATTTACCAACCACCTACCCAAAAAGAATATTGGGTAAAAAAAATTGCTAACGAAAGTTATCGTAAAATAATTAAGGGCATGGAGAAAGATCCAAACAGTAAGGCCACCTTAAATATCAATGCTGTTCTTACTGAGCTATTTGTTAAATTTGATTGCAAGGATGTAATACAAGGAATTAAAAAATTAGCAGAAAAAGGACAAATTGAGTTAACGGCCAGCGCTAAATACCATCCTTTTCTACCCTTAATGCCAGAGAAAGAAATAATCAGACAAATTGAACTCAACACAATCACTAACAAAAAATACTTTGGTGATGCTTTTAATCCTAAAGGTTTTTTTCCACCAGAAATGGCTTATAATCGAAAAGTAGGAGAAATAGTTGCTAAAGCTGGCTACAAATGGTTAATTCTTGACGAGTTGGCCCACTCAGGGGAAACCAAAACAATCAATTGGTCAAAAACCTACAACTTAGAAGGTTTTGATGATTTCTATATATTCTTCCGAGAAAGAGAAGCAAGTTTTAGAATCCTATCAGCGGAAATTGGAATGAGTGTTTTTTCTAGTGACATGCTAATTAAACTACTTGGTGACCGAGTAGACAAAAATGAATATCTAATTACTGCCATGGATGGTGAAACATTTGGTCATCATCGTCCTGGTTTAGAAGAACTATTATTTGACTTATTTAAAACTGACAAATTACAACCGGTACATGTTTCCGACCTGATTGATTTATTCAAAAATAAAGAAAGTGTTGAGCCAAGAGATTCTTCCTGGGCCTTGATGAAAAAAGATATTGAACAAAATACTCCCTTTTCACGTTGGCAAGATAAAAATAATGAAATTCATAATATGCAATGGGAATTAACTGATCTTGCCTTAAGAAGCATAAAAAGCACTGATAAAAATACTAAAGATTTTAACAAAGTAAGAGCTGCTCTAGACCAAGCAATCCATTCAGATCAATACTGGTGGGCATCTGCTATGCCATGGTGGAGCATTGAAATGATTGAAGCAGGTGCAAGAGATTTACAAAACGTAGTTCTCCAATCTTCATTGCCACAATCAGATAAAGATAGAGCTGAAGATTTATATAAAAATATTATCTATACTGCTTTTGACTGGCAACGTTCAGGTAAAGTAGATGAGCTGGCAAAATCAGCAGACGAAGACGTTACTCAACGTATAACCACAGAGATGCCTTTTATTCCCGTAGCTGAATTTAATAAAATGGTTAAGAATCTAGAAAACCAAATGTTAGAAGCAGCCAAGGCAAGAGAATATGAAAGGGCGGCTCAATTGAGAAATAGGGTTATCGAATTAAATGAAAAAAAAGATCAAATAACAAAAAAATAAACTATGTTAGCAAAAAGTAAAGATGATGCAAAAAACCACCGAGCTTATGCACGTAAAATAATAAAAGAAATTACCAATGAAAGAAGTTTTGTAACAACAGAGCGTATTAGATTTGGTCCCCGATATTTTGTAGCTAAAGGAAATTATCAAAAATACACCTCCTTATTTAAAATCGCTTTATACCCTAAATCATACGATCACTTAACTAATGAAAAATTCTCCCGTGAAATATTATTTTTAAATATCATTCAGAATTCAAAATTTAAAAATTTAAAAAAATCAATTCCTCATATTTACGACTCAAGTATTAAAACAAGAGCGTGGTATTTTCGTGAATATCTAACTGGCAAAGTTCAAAATATTAATGGTGGTAATATCAGATTTAAAGATTCATTCTTTACAACCGCTCATCTTAATTGGTTTATAAACGCATTTTCAGAACTTCAAAATATTACCCTTAAAGACTTACCATTACAATTTAAAAAACTATTATATCCCCACCAAACACTCGAATACCTTTGGCGTTTCATTAGTCCGGACTATAAAACTTTGGAAAAATTTATTGGTATCCCTGGGTCAACGAAAGATATTCATAATATATTCTTGAAAAACAGCAAGATATACAAAAATGCTCCAAAAGTTTTAGCCCACCAAGAAGTATATTCACCCCATATTATAAACATAAATGGCCAATTAAAAATGATTGATTGGGAAAATATTGGCTGGGCCACTCCAACTAATGATATAGTTGCTATGTGGATGAGAGCACATAACCATCCAAATTGGCAGAAAAAACTTAAAAAAAGTTTTCAGAATAAATACAAAAAATATAAACAATTTGATCAACTTTGGGATATTACTGTCTTGGTTCAATCAGTCTATAATGTAATAAGTTACCACCACTACTTTGACAAAAAAGACTTTGAAGCGCTGGCAATATTCTCAGGTAAGATGGTCAAACAAATTTTAAAAAAATCACAAAACAAATAAAATAATATGGAAAAAAATATTGATTTACATTTTCATTCAGTTTATTCCGAGGGAGATTACACCGTCCCAGAATTATTACAATTAGCCAAAGATAATAATATCCACGTCTTAGCTATGACTGATCATAATGTAATAGCCGGTGTAGCCGAGCTAGTTAAACTTGCTCCAGACTATGGAATCAAAGCAATCCCTGGAGTGGAAATATATACACATTTTGAAAATGTCCCGCTACATTTGCTCGGGTATAATTTTGATCCTGAAAATAAACAAATCAAAAAAATGATCCACGATCTTCAGACTGACAATGAAAAAAATATTAACAACTCTATCTCAAATTTACAGCAAGAGGGTTTTGTAATAGATGAAAAAAAATTATTCAAGTCAACCTCTCGTAATTTTGGAGCAATCCATATTCTCAAAGAGATGGAGCTTCATCCAGAAAATATTAAAAAATTAGAAAAAGATTTAGGTAATAATTTTGATAATTTTTTTATAAAGATTGAAAAATACTTTGGACAAGGTCGCCCAGGCTATATGCCTTTATCCGAGATACCTACTGATCAAGCAATTAAAATTATACAAGCTGGTAGTGGTTTTTCCTCCCTAGCTCATCCTGGACAACAATTAACCTATGAACAAGATAATTTAATTTTGAATTTAGTTTCTAAGGGGCTAGATGCTATTGAAGTCCTCTCCCCTTATCACAACTGGCACCAAATAGAACATTACCAAAAAGTTGCAGATAAAAACAATTTACTAATTACTGGCGGGAGTGATTTTCATGGAGATATAGATTTCAAAAAACAAGAACTTATTCAGAGACAATGGGATTATTTCCATGTGCCTTATAAAATTTTTGAACAATTAAATAATAAAATTACTAACTTATAAAAAATATGAAACCTTTAAAAGTACTTTTGATAGCTTCTGAACTTAACCCTATAGCCAAGGTTGGCGGTCTGGCTGACGTGATTGGAGCTTTACCCAAGGCATTGGCTAAATTGGGTGTAGACGTAAGAATCGCTATTCCAAAATATGGTGTGATTGACGAAAAAGAATATCCAGTTACAGAACTAGCCAAAAATGTAACAGTTCCTTTTGAAGGTGAGGATAAACTAATGAATATTTTTTCTACTCCTCTACCAGATACTAAGGTGCCTGTTTATTTATTAGACAATCTTGAGTACTTAGGACAAAACGGAATTTATTTTGAAACTGATGCATCCTCTAGTGGTTCAAATAGAGAGGCTGAAAGATATTCATTTTTTGCTCGATCTGTCATGGAAATCTTCGAGCCATTAGATTGGTATCCAGACGTTATTCATTGTCATGATTGGCATGTTGGTTTTGTCCCAGTAATATTAAAAATATTAAGCAAAAAAAACAACAAACTTGCTCATATTAAATCACTACTAACTATCCATAATTTAGAATATCAAGGACGATATGATGAACAGATGATTTTCAATGCTTTTGGTATTAAAAAATCTGACCATGAAACGTTGTCAGAAAACCAAAATGGACAAATTAATAGTTTACAACAAGCAATTTTAACTAGTGACCACCTTAATACTGTTAGTCCAAATTATGCTAAAGAAATATTAACCAAAAAATATGGTGCAGGTCTAGAAAGTACTTTAGATGTAAGAAAAAATGATTTAGAAGGAGTGATTAATGGAATAGATGTGGATAGATTTAATCCTGAAACAGATAAATCTTTAATCGCCAATTATTCTGTTGACGACCTATCTGGACAGGCTAAATGTAAAGAAGATTTACAAAAAAAATGTGATCTTAAAGTTGATCCAAAAATTCCTATTTTAGGTATTGTCTCTCGTCTAGCCGACCAAAAGGGTATAGATCTAATTTATGATATTGCTGATAAAATTGCAAAAGAAGATGTTCAGTTTGTCTGCTTAGGAACTGGCGATCCAAAACTAGAAGCAATGATGAGTGAAATTGCAAAGAAATATCCTGAGAAATTCTATACCCAAATTGCTTTTGATGCGGCCTTTGCACAATTAATCTATGCTGGATCTGATATGTTCCTTATGCCATCAAAATTTGAGCCTTGTGGCTTAGGCCAAATGATTTCTATGCGTTATGGTACAGCACCTATTGTTCGATATACTGGTGGATTAGCAGATACTGTAGAAAACTATGACGCAAAAAATGATACTGGTGATGGTTTTGTATTTAATGACTATGATGCTGATCAATTCTTTGAAGCTATAAAAAATTCATTAGATCTTTATCAAGATCAAAAGAAATGGTACAATTTAATCAAACGAATAATGAAGAAAGATTTCTCCTGGACTGCCTCAGCTAATAAATACATTGAGCTATATAAAAAAATAATTGATTAAACAATGCCCGTAAAAAAAACTACAAAAAAAATAGTTAAAAAAACCGTCTACAAAGATGTAAAAATTAATCCTGCAAATAGTGAAATAAGAGTAGATGAAATCCATGATCGTTTTGTAATTATTGCTCCCGGTAGATCAAAAAGGCCTCATGATACAGCAAAACATAAAGAAGTTCCAGTTAAATCTAAAGACTGTCCTTTTTGTAAAGAAGCTAATTTTTTGTCACAACCTCCTCTTCATTTAGTCGGACCTGACAAATGGTGGGAAATTAAAGTTATTCGGAATATTTTCCCCTTTCTTTCGCCAGGCAATCCAAAAGCTTATGGACACCAAGAAGTTGTAATAGAAACTCCTCACCACAACAAAGAGTTGGCGGAATTTGGTGAATCACACATTGTCAGGCTTTTACAAACCTATCAAGCGCGAACAAAAGCATTATCAAAAGATCCTAAGATAAAATATATTCTTATTTTTAAGAATCATGGTGGTAAGGCTGGTGCTTCACTTGTACATGCCCACTCACAAATTATGGCTGCTGGATTTGTCCCATCTCATATTGTAAATAAATTGGGCCGAGCAAGAAAATATTTGATTGAAAAAGGTATTTCTTATTATCAAAAATTAGCTAATCGTGAAGGAAAAGGACCTAGAAAAATATTCGAAGATAAATATATAACTGCTTTTTGTCCATATGCTTCTTCTTATAATTATGAAGCATGGTTAGTACCAAAAAGAAAAGTTGATAACATATCTATGCTTGAAATTGATGAGTTAAAATCGTTAGCTAAGGCTTTGAAAAAAATATTGAAGAAAGTAAATCAACTCGAGCTCCCATACAATTTTTATATGCACCAAACATTGACTGATAGACATGAATATTTTTATCTAAGAGTTTGCCCAAGACGAGATACTCATGCTGGTGTAGAGCTTGGATCACGTGTCATTGTAAATACTGTCGCTCCAGAAGATGCTGCGAAATTCTATAGAGGAAAATAAACTTAAACTAAAAAACATCTCCTTATCACGGGAGGTGTTTTTAGTTATTTAAAAACTATTACTTATTTTGTTTATTATAAAGATATGTGCCAACATCAAGACTCCAAAAAGATTTACCTTGCCTCTTTTTTCTTATCCATCTCTTAACTAATAACATCATAATTACTAAACTTGAAAATACAATAACCACCCATTGCCAGACAGTCAACCTCTGATTTTCTTGTCCAAATCCTAGTTCCGCAATATTACAAATATTATCTATAAGTGTGGTACTTGTATCTCTGTTCGGATGTGCTCTTTGTAAATCTTCCAGTTCCTTTTTCGAAATATCATCTATTAATAATTCAACATTCTGGTCATTACTTATGTCAACGGTCACCTGATAGTCTTGATTAACGTAATATAAAATTTTCTCACCTTCAAGATGATTACACTCTTCTTGATTTATCTCTATTAAAACCACTATTTGGTGTTGGCCAATCTGTACAAATCGACTTGAATCATCTACTATTGCTATAAAATTACCTTGGTCGTCCGTTTGCAATTCCAACGTCTCTCCAATCAAATTATCCACAAGATAAATAATCTGATCCTTATAAATAGTCTTTCCCTGAATAGAGATTGCGTGTTGATCTGAATAAGCTGTTATAATTGTAATTTCGGGAGCTTGCGGTGGCGCAACTGTAACCGAAACATTCACACTATCGCTCACTGCCAGGCAAATTGTAGGAACAATAAGTATAATAAGTGCTACAAGAACTAGTTCGTGTTTAACGATATAGTAAAGCAGGGGAAATATTTTTTTCATAGTTTTTATTTTTTTAACCTTTACTTACATATATATTATACAGTAAATGCAGGATTATTCAAAAATTTTATCTCTCCTAATAACTCCTCCATATACCCAAAACCTCAATGATTTTGAGATTAGTTCAAATAAGTTTACAGTAGCCATCCGAAAAAAAATAAAGTCTCCGTTTTAAAAAACAGAGACTTTTTAGTTTGAAAGAACTTGCTACAGCAGAGAAATGCCAAGATTAAATGTAAAGCCATTATTACTGTCGGTTCTAAATGGTCCACCAGAGTAAGAATTCATTATATGTTGTAAAGAGAATCCTATAAAAACCATTCCTGAGCCTGTTTTAATGCCAAACTCTGCACTCAATAAGAAATAGCTTTGTTTCAGACGTGCTAATGAACCATCCTGAATATTCGTATTCATCTTCACACCAGATAAATCATAAACACCGGTTATCTTCCCTCTCCAATGGACAAATGATAATTGCCTACTTCGAGAGTAAAGCTTGGACCAAGGTGTGGCCACAAAAGTACCTACACCTAGTTTTGATTTTTCTTCCTGATAGCTTCCAGCTGATGCATTCGCATAATGAGTATAAACTAGCGCAAAGTTGAAAAACCTTGCCAACTTATAGCTTGTCGTAACTCCAAAAGCACCGGAGAGCTTGATGTCGGTTGATGGCACATGAACAGTCTGTCCACCTGGCAGATACACAGACACTTCGAGAGGATTCAAATGACCTCGCTTGCGTTGAGCTTCGGCCGGTATAGCAAACATCCCTATTGGTAATAATATTATTACCAAAAACTTTAGCATTGTTGAACGGAAAATACAGCTCTCCATTTTTTCCTCCTTGGAAAAATAATGGTATTAATTAGTCCCCTAACTAACACCTTTTTAAATTAATAAGTATTCGTCCTATGAATATTTTTTCAAATAACAATTTTAATTGCTAACAATAACACATATATAGTATTTGTCAATAGTCATAAAGGTGGTAATTGCATAATAAAAAACCGGATCTTCTTTTGGAAGTCCGGCTATAATTTTTGATAAACTTTTGAATTAGTTTATCTGTTCAACTTGCTCTTGAGATGACTCAATATTATTTAAGTCTTTATTGTAATCCGAGACGGCAAAGGCGGCTATGCCCACGATTACAAGAACTATCACTAAGATAAATATGATTTTTACTCCCTTACCCAGAGCGCCTGTCAATTCAGTATCGTTAGTACGCTTGTGGTAAGTTTGATTTCCCTGCCGTTGCTTGATTTTCCTTATTTTCTTACTCATTAGAAATCTCCCTGAAATCAAATGTTTACCTTATGTTAACATATAAATATATATCAAATTATTCTTTTTGTCAAGAGTAGTATTCATTTGATCATTTGCTAAGATTCGCGTAAAATAAATCATGTAACCATATGATAAAAACTAAGTTAGGAAAATGGTCTGTTGGTTTAATGGGTTCGTTTATTCTTTGGATGATGATATTAATTATTTTAATTATTACTGGCCAAAAAGGTGGTGATACTTTTTTTAGTAACCCTCTCTTATCAATCTCGGCTGTAATCGCTGCTCTATCAGGATTTATATCATTAATAGTAGGTCTCGTTGCAATAATAAAACATAAAGAAAAAGCTGCGTTAGTATACATATCTACCTTCCTTAGTTTATTGATTACCATATACATATTTGCTGAAATAATTTTTCCACATTAATATAATTTAGTAATAATTAAAAACATATGAAAAAACTAGCCTTCGTTTTAGGAATATCCATAGCCATTTTTGTCAGCGCAAACTTTGCTGAAGCTATTCAAATTATTGATGATGCTCTGCAAGTTAACTCATTAAGAGTTGGTCAACAAGGGGTTGGTGGTGTTACCTACTTTAATGGCACCATCATTAATGAAACAACTACTGATGGGGTGGGTAATCCTGTAGCTTTTGGAGATGATGTTAGAATAGATGGAAGACTGTTTCGTGGAGCAACAGCTGGTACTGGAGATACACAACCATTCATTATTAATGATAATCTTGAAGTTGTTGGATCATTAACTGTAGGATCAACTAACATACTTTCCAGTTTAAGCTCTCTTGGAACGACTGATGCCAACTTACAATCTCAGATTACCACTTTAGAAACAACGGACTCTAGTTTGCAATCTCAGATCTCTGCCAAAGGAGTTGGTGATATGTTGAAGTCAACCTACGATATTGCTGGAAACAGCAAGATAGATGCTGGGAAACTAGATTCTGGTATTGCTGCTACATTGATCAGTAGTGGTGGCGTAAATAACACAATTTTTAATTATTTAGCTAGTCTTAATTTAGATAATACCGGCAATATTCATTTAACAGCTCTTGGTATTGACGCTGGGGCATTAGTTACAGGAGCAGATAACACACTTTTTGGCTATCAGGCTGGAGATGCAATTACTTCGGGAATCAATAATACAGCATTTGGCTACAACACACTTAGTGCTATATCTACAAATGCCAATAATACCGCAATTGGCAGTAACGCACTTGCTGTTAGCACTGCAACTAATAATACAGCAATTGGATATGATGCTTTAGCAGCTAATACAATAGGTAATTCAAATACTGCAGTAGGAAGTAAAGCATTAGACGCAAATACTGAAGGTGAATTTAACACAGCAATCGGCTATAGTGCTCTTACTGCAAATATATTAGCCAGTTCAAACACCGCTATCGGATATAATGCCATGGCAGCGCACAATGGCGCTGGTGCTATGAATGTTGCTATTGGTAGAAATGCCTTAGATGCTAGCACAGGTGGAACTTGGAATGTAGCTGTTGGTTATGAGACTCTTACTACTGGCACGGGTAATGACTCGAGCGTTGCCGTTGGTTATCAGGCTTTAAGAGTAGCGCTTGGTGATAACAATGTTGCCGTTGGTTATCAGGCTGGGAACGGAATAACATCTGGGAATAATAATATTCTGATTGGATATGATATTGATGCGGCTTCTCCTGGAGCAAGTAGTTATTATTTAAATATTGGTGATATCCTAACAGGAAGTCTTGACCCTACTGCACCTGGGCTCAGCATAGATAGTGGATTTGCATTAACACCATCGACAGATCAAACAAGAGAGGCTACATCTACTATTACAATTGATAATGGTATTGTTAGAGTAGTAAGCGATGGGGGAGGAATTGTTTTAGGAAGTACTGCAATTGAAGATGGAGCTGCAGATGGACAAATTGTAATTATTCAAGGCACTCACGACACCAATACAGTTCAAATACCAAATGCCGCTAATACTGCTCTCGTGGGTGATGCTGCAATTACTTTAGGTAAGGGAGATAATATACAATTAATGTGGGATAGTGGCGACAGCTTATGGTATGAGATAAGTCGCGCCGATCATTAATCGAATTTATAGTATTTCAAATTAATTAATTTGGTATAAAAATAAAGCCTTGTAAATTATTACGGGGCTTTTTATTTTTAATTAGAAAGATTAAATCATTTATCACTTTAAACTTTAACAAAAATGGATTCTTTATCAATTAATTGATACAATAAAATTATGAAAATAGCTATACCAATTATAATTATTATTTTAATTCTATCCGTAGTTGGATATTTTATATTTCAAATCATGCAAGACGATCCACAGTATGACTTTACTCAGGTTTATATAACAAACGTTAATTCAAATATTAATACCGCTCCTCAAATAGAAGAACCTATATTTATTGAACCAATAGCAGAATTCCAAGAGCGTATTACCAAAAAACCATTTGGTATTTATATTACCCCAGATACCTCCCCTATCCAACCAGAAAAATTTAGTGGTTATCATACTGCTGTCGATGTTGAATATCCATATACCATTAGTGATGTGCCGGTCATAGCTATCTCTGACGGAGAAGTTGTGGCATCTAAAACCGTCTCAGGTTATGGTGGTGTTGTGATAATAAAACATACAATCAATGATAACGAAGAAATTTTATCAATATACGGACACTTGAATGACGATCGCTCGGTTGATAAAAATAAGTATGTAAAACAAGGAGATGTTATTGGATATTTAGGTAAAGACAAAACTAAAGAAACCGACTTCGAAAGAAGACATCTACATTTTGGGATTATCAAAGGCGATAAAATTAATTATCATGGATACGTAGATGACGAAAATGAACTTGAAAATTGGTATGATCCTATATTATTTTATTAAATTATATGAAACAAAAACAAATCAAACATATAGTTTTTGACTGGTCTGGAGTAATCGCAGATACTTTTGATAATTGGTTTATCGCCTCAACAAAGATATTTGAACACTTTGGTCATAAAAAACTATCTATCAAAGAATCACGAGAAAATTTTACCCAGCCATATATGGTTTTTTATAATAAGTACATGCCAAAGTTAGGATTAAAAGAACAACAAAAAGTTTACGAGAAAATCATTACCAAGCTGCCACCTGCAAATATTTTCCCTGGAATGAGAAGTGAAATATTAAAATTTAAAAAAGCCGGTGTAGAATTATCCATCCTCAGCGGTGATAGACACCAAACTCTTTTTTTAGAAATGAAGAAGTATAAACTTAAAAATATATTTAACCAAATAGAATACAATATTCACGATAAAACAAAAACTATTAAAAAAGTTATAAGCAAAAGTGATTATAATCCAAAAGAAACTGTTTTTATCGGCGACACAACTCATGAAATCGAAGCTGGGAAAAAAGTGGGCTGCCAAACGTGTTCCGTAACTTGGGGATTTATGACAAAAAGAAGATTATCAAAAACTAAACCTACATATATTGTAAGTAAGCCAAGCTTATTATTTAAAACATTAATACATTAAACAATGCCCGAAATAAAAATACTAAAAACCATGGAAAGCGACCATGGTTGGGAATGTACTGTCCAAATAAATGATGATGATAGTTCAACCGAACATTTGGTCACCATCCCCCTTACAACCTACTCTAGATTAACTGGCGAGCAATATCCAGTAGAACAGCTAGTTATAAAATCTTTTGAGTTTTTATTGAACAAAGAATCAAAAGAATCTATCTTAAGTGAATTCACCCTTGATATTATCGGTGATTATTTCCCAAGTTGGGAACAAGAAATAGTAAAATAAAAAAGACCCATTTATTTTACTCGCTGGGTCATATTTACGAGTCCTGACCTCCATCAGAATTTTTTTTAAGGCTTGTTAGACCTAAGCTTTTTTCACTTTCTTTCAGTAATATATTCAAAACACATCCCTATAAATAGAAATATGGCAACCATAGAACCAACACTTCCATTGGCCATTAAGATATTGCCAATTGTTGGTTTCATCATTGAATGCTCCAACATTACCATTGCAAAAAATGGAAAAGTGAATAAACATATCAAGGTAACAATAAAACCACTGCCCAATGAAAAGCCGATTGCTTTCAAGTAACCAAAGCTTCGTTTTACATTACTGTTCATTTTTTTCCCTTGGTTTTGATTTATTTTTCAAATTTCTTTTTAACCAATTATAATATCACCAAACTATCCATTTGTCAACCCTAAACAACAAATTAGAATATACAAAAAACTAACACCAACTTCTATATTATAGGTATTTATTTTATTTAACTATTTTTACAAACTTTCTTTTTCCAACTTGGAGCACCATACCATCAAGAACTCTTACTTTTTCTTTCCAGTCTGTTATTTGCATGCCATCAAACTTTACTGCCCCCTGTTCTATCATTCTTCTTGCATCACTTTTAGAATTTACTAACCCACTTTCAGCAACTACATCTAATAGGGTATAATTATCTTCTTTACCTATTTTATATTCAGGCATACTGTCTGGATTTTCTTTTTCCTTAAACATTTTATTAAATTCATCCTCTGCTTTATCTGCCTCTTTTTCACTATAGTATATAGTTACTAGTTCTCGAGCTAATTTAACTTTATAATCACGTGGATTATCTCCTTTTTTCATTCCTTTTGTAAAACTTTCGATATCTTTAAGGCTTACATCTGTTAAAAGCGTAAAATATTTAATTATCAAATCGTCGGGGATAGACATCGTCTTCCCAAACATATCTTTTGCAGTATCATCAAGATCTATTGTATTACCAATACTCTTGCTCATCTTTTCTTTACCATCCGTCCCCTCAAGTAGTTGAGAAGTCATTATATCTTGTGGTGCTTGATTATAGCTTGGCTGAATCTCTCTAGCTGCTAACATATTAAATGTTTGATCGGTACCACCCAACTCTACATCTGACCTCAAAGCAACAGAATCATATCCTTGTAATATTGGGTACAAAAGCTCGTGTATCCAAAGTGGTTTTTTTTGTTGAATCCTTTTTTTGAACATGTCTCTCTCTAATATTTGATTTACCGTAAATAAAGAGGCTAGCTCAAAAAGTTCTGCGAAGTCCATATTATTATGCCACTCTGAATTCTGTTTAAATTCTACTTTCGATAAATCTAAAACTTTTCCTACTTGTTTTTTGTAGGACTTCATATTCTTCTTAATTTCTTCTGTGGTTATTGGTTTACGTGCCGACATCTTTCCTGAAGGATCGCCAATCTTTGCTGTAAAATCACCAATCAAGAATATAACCTGGTGGCCAAGCTCCATAAACTGTTTTAATTTTCTCAAGACTACGGTATGTCCTAAATGAAGCTTTGGAGCAGTCGCATCAACACCTAATTTTATCCTTAATTTCTTACCTGATTCAAGCTTGTTAGTTAAGCTTTTATTTACTATAACCTGATCAACGCCTCGTTTTAATAATTCTTCTATTTTTTCTATTTTATTCATATTATTTACCCTTATTCCTTTAAAGTATACCTTATTTTTGTTATACTATAAAGGTTATTAATAACATTTTATGCTAAAATATATTTTAGGAATAGATATCGGAGGAACTAAAATACAAACTGGATTAGTAAATACTAATCTAAAAGTTATTCAGGGTAAACAATCAGTAATGAAAAGAAATACAAAGAGTCAGGCACTTAATAGTATTTTTAACTCTATCGAAGATTATAACCCAAAAGATATTAAAGCGATCGGCATCTCAATAACCGGCCTTGTAGACAGCAAAAAAGGCATTGCTATAAAAAGCCCCAATCTTCCAAAGGGATTTTTCAACGTGCCTTTAACTAAACTAATAAGTAAAAAATTTAAAAAACCTACTTTTATTGAAAATGATGGCAATTGCATTGCTTTGGCTGAAGCAATAGTAGGCGAAGGTAAAAATAATAAAATTGTTTTTAGTTTAACATTAGGGACTGGTATTGGCAGTGGTCTCATAATTAATAAAAAACTATACACCGGATCTAAAAACATATTCGAATTTGGTCATACTTTTATTTCTAATGAAAAACAAAAATGTAATTGTGGACAATATGGGCATTTTGAATCTTTTGTAACTGGTGACGGAATTCAAAGAACATACAAAAAACTAACCAATAAGAACAAAACTTCTTATGAAATAATAAAAGAAGCAAAACTAAACAAGTCTAGTGCTAAAAAAGCGGTCGTTCTTACTAGTCACTATCTAACATTAGGTCTTGCAAATATAATCAATTCTTATAATCCTGATATTATTGTTCTTGGTGGGGGGTTAGCTAAATTAAACGTACTTACCAAGCCAGCCATAAAAAATATTTATTCTCACCTATCATCGCCTGAATATAAAAAAACCAAAGTTAAAGTATCAAAACTAGGTTACGATGCAGGCGTACTTGGCGCAGCTCTACTAACAAGGTATACTAGAAAAAAGTAATTATATGCCTATCCCACACCTAAAAGAACCAAATTTTAGAGTAAAAAAAATTGGTGCGAGAGTAAGCCAATTTAATAGAAGAAACCGAAAAAAAAATAAACCAAGAGAAAAACTCGGTAAACTTCAATGGCTTAAATCTAACTGGTTATTAGTATTAATCATTCTTGCTTTTACATTTGTTATTTTAATAATTAGTGCTTTTGCGTGGTATTCACGTGACCTTCCTGATCCCGATAAAATAATGGCAAGAACAATAGCTGAAAGCACTAAAATATATGCTAATGATGGAACTTCTTTATTATATGAAATACATGGAGACGAAAAACGCACCTTAGTAGAAATTGAAGATATTCCTGACATTATGAAACAAGCAACTATAGCAATTGAAGACCATGATTTTTATGAACATGGTGGCTTTTCATTGGCTGGTATTATTAAAGCAACTTGTCATGAGGTTTTTGGTAATCTTGGTGGACTATGCCCACAACGTGGTGGCTCTACTATCACTCAACAGTTTGTAAAAAATGCGATATTAACTAACGAAAGATCTTATACAAGAAAGATAAAAGAACTTGTACTTTCTTATCAGTTAGAAAAACAATTTGAAAAAGACCAAATACTACAACTATATTTCAATGAAATTCCTTTTGGTTCTACTTTATATGGAGTAGAATCTGCTTCTCAATCTTTCCTAGGTAAACCGATACAAGATATTACTTTATCTGAGGCAGCTTTTCTAGCATCTATCCCAAATAGACCAACTTACTATTCTCCTTATGGTAATAATACAGAAGCTCTCTCTAACCGTCTTCACACCGTATTAAACGAAATGGTTAAACTTGGATTTGTAACAGAAGAAGAAGCGGAGGAAGCAAGAAATGATAATATATTAGCTAGACTCAAACCAAAGTATGAAAATATCACGGCCCCACATTTCGTTTTTTATGTACGTGAACAGCTCAGTGAAAAATATGGAGAGAAAGTAATTGAGCAGGGTGGCTTACGAGTTACCACTACTATTGATATTGAAAAACAAACAATCGCCGAAGAAGTACTTGAAACCCAGGCAGAAAAAAATAAAATTAATTATAATGCTAATAATGCTGCTCTTGTTTCTATCGATACAAAGACTGGTCAAATATTAGCCATGGTAGGGTCAAAAGATTATTTTAATGAGGAGATAGACGGCAATGTTAACGTAACTCTTAGACCCAGACAACCAGGATCTTCTTTTAAACCTTTAGTATATTTAACCGCCTTTAATCAAGGTTTTACACCAGAAACCATCCTATTTGACCTCGTTACCAAATTTAAAACAGGTGCTGCCGACTATGAACCAAAAAACTATGATTTAGGAGAACGTGGCCCAGTCTCCATGAGAGAGTCCTTAGCTGGTTCTCTAAACGTAACCGCTGTAAAGACATTGTATTTAGCTGGAATTGAAAATGTTCTTGATGCCGCAGATAGTTTTGGTTACTCAACCCTTGGAGACAGAAGTAGGTTTGGATTATCTCTAGTTTTGGGTGGTGGTGAAGTAACTCTTTTAGACCACACTTCGGCTTTTGCTACTTTTGCAAGAGAAGGTGTATATCACCCAGTTGTATCTATCTTAAAAATTGAAGACCATAATGGAAAAGTGTTGGAAGAATATGAAGCACGAGAAGATCAAGTTTTTAACAAAGAAAATGTTCGTACACTTAACAGCATTCTCTCGGATGATGGAGCTCGTGCCTATGTATTTGGTACCGGTAGTGTTTTAACTCTTCCAGGACGCCCTGTAGCAGCGAAAACAGGAACTACTAACGACTACCGTGATGCTTGGACTATTGGTTACACCCCTTCAATTGCTACTGGGGTCTGGGTAGGTAATAATGATAATTCAGAAATGAGACGGGGTGCTGCAGGATCTGTTGTTGCTGCACCAATTTGGCACAACTATATGAAACAAGTAGTTACAGGTCCAGTTGAAACTTTTCAAACAGCACCTGCCAACACAACTACTAAAGATATCTTACAAGGGAACATAGAAGGGGAAACCGCTCTTCAAGTAGACAGTATTACTGGAAAACTTATTCCTGAAGAATGTAAAGACACTTATCCAGAACTATTTATTGAAGAAAAAATATTTAGAATTATTCACAATATTTTACACTATGTAGATAAAAGTAATCCCGATGGTCCTGTTCCAGCCGATCCTACCATTGATCCACAATACGAAAGATGGGAAGAACCTGTAAGACGTTGGGCAACAGAAAATGACTACCTAGAAACTAAACCAGAGCTAGGAGATTGTGCATTACGTGCAGTAGAAAATCAACCTACTATTAAAATTACCTCACCAACAAAAAATGACACCGTAAGCACAAACTCTCTTGCATTAACTGTTAGTGCAAGCGCCTCAACCACCTCTACAAGCGCTCTAGAAAGAGTTGATTACTATATTGATGATGTGCTAATAGGAACTTCTAAAAAGGCTCCTTTCAGCCTTTCCCATACTATTAGTGATACAACTTTTGAAAATGGTTTTCACGACTTAAAGGTTATTGTCTATGATAAATTAGAAAATTTTTCTTCTGAGACAGTTATCTTTAATTATTTAGTTGGACAACCAACAACAAATTCAAATACTAATTCTTTATAACTTATCAAATAAAAAATATCCCGGATAATCGAGGATACTTTTTTTATTATTTCTAATTGACAAACATATCCCTCTATACTAATATAATATGGACAATATTATAAGTAACTAAATGCTAAATGCAAGGAGGTAGTATTGAGTAAATTATCGTTCATTACAGTAAAAGACACTAGTTCTCTGTCAACAGACGGAATACTTCACTTATTTATGGAGTCTTGTCCAAACGGGTATGAGACCTGGAAAAAGTTTCGAGACGAAGCAATGAGTCTTGTGGCAAGTGCAAACAAAATTCAAAGCGTGATATTCGATATTTCCGGAATTGAAATCCCAGACAAAGAATGGTTTTTTATCAGCGGAGCTCTTCATTCCATACGAATGAGTATCATGTCCAAAAAATACAATTTTGCACTTCTCTCTGGTGAAGAACACAGAAAAAACCGTAAGCTATATCAGATTTTATATCACACCCTCTATGCTCAAGACAGCATGAAGGAAGCGCAAGAATTCTTGGGCAAAGCACACATGCAGAATCCTGGTACTTACGAGTACACTATTAAGTCCATGGCGGGTTACGCTGAGATAAGGTTTGTAGTTAGCCAAATATACCCGATTGTATTCCCTATGAAATCCCTCAAGCGAGATATCAATGCTCTGATTAGCGATAATATTGTTAATATCGTCATCTGTAGCAATTTCGATCTCTATGGTGAATCGTCACGTAGTGAAATGAGGGGACATATGATCGCTTGGGTCTTCAACGAACTTCTTGAAGTTCTCAATGTAAAACTCCCTAAAGGAGTTACTATCAGATTTGCTGATCCGACACTCAATACAGCTAGGTTAGCGGCTAAACAAGACTGGCCCATTGATGATGAAGCTGATAGCTCAAAAAAGAAATTTCTCAAACCATGGGGGAAAAAGTAACCAACATAGTGGTTAGTGTAAAGAGGCGTTTATAATGTCTCTTTTTTTATTTAAGAAATAATTCAGCTGATAAGTTGACAATATATGATTTGTATGATAAATTAATACGTTCAATAATAAAGCAATATTATAAAAAGTGGAGGAAATAATGGCTGAAACTATTGAGCAACGCTGCTCTATACCAAAATGGCACTGGTTCAATGTCATGAAAGATCTGGAAACACAAGGGAAACTCCCCGGTGTAACTATTGACCCTCTTTCTGTGAAAGAGAATGGCTGTGCAGGAGAAACAGCTAAGGGCACCAGATTTTATTTTTCTTGGATCAAAGACACTTTTCTGTTACTAAGTATGGTACCAGAAGAGTTAGAACTAATAGAGGCTTTCGCCGCTATCGTTGAATACCGCCCTTTTTGCAGGTATACTACCAATTCAGAAGATGGTACCGAGATGATCACCTTCGAATGGGATAAAAAAGACTCGCAAGGAAGATTTGTGGAGCTACAGAAAGAAAGAAAAGAGAATCTCCAGCCTGTTGAATAAAAAGTATCCTGATATTTGAGAATACGACTATATATAACAGTCAGCTCTGTTAACAACTGTTGACATTCTCCTCCCTAAGACCCGAGCAAGTCTCTAAACTGCTCATTTTTTATTTCAAAAATTCGTAATAATATTTGTAGATTGACAATAAAGCCATTATTAACTAAATTGAATAAACTTTTAAATTGTACAAAAAAAATACCCTGCTCAATTGAGGATATTTTTTTATATTATATTTATTGTTTAATCGGCATGATTATATAAACGTAGTCTTTTTTATTTTTTGGTCTTAATAAACCAGGATTTGTATTTGTATTAATTTCTAATATACACTCTTCATCTTCAATATTTTGTAAACCTTCTAATAAAAAACGATAGTTAAAAATAATATTATTTTCTATACCTTCTAATTTAACTTCTTGTTTCGCTTCACTTTCTCCAATTTGCATATTATTTGCAGAAATTGTAATTTCACTATTTTCAATTAAAAATTGTATTAGTATGTCATTACTCCCTGTTTTGCAAAACAAACTAGCCCTTTTAACTGTTTTAATTAAATCACCTGTATTAACTATTGCCAAGGTTTTATGTTCTTTTGGGATAATTTGTTTATAGTCTGGATATTTTCCTTCTATCAAACGAGATGATAGTTTTGCACCAGCAATAGAAAATACTACTTGATTATCATTTATCTTAATTTGTAACATTTCATCTTCATCTCCAATTATTCTTACTAACTCTTGAATTGTTTTAATTGGGACAATAAAATTCTGTTCTTTAACTTCTTTATTTAAGGATATTTCTTTTTCGGCTAACCTATAACTATCAGTGGCGGCAAGAACTAAAGAATTGTTAATAAAATTAAAAAATACTCCATTTATTTCAGGTCTTGTCTCGTCAAAAGAAACAGCAAAAAAGACTGAATTTAGGGCATTTTTTAAGATTTTTCCGTCTATTTCAATATTTTCTTCTGATTCAACTTGTGGTATTAATGGAAATTCTGATGCTTCCATACCCTTCATTGAAGTTTTTGAATTACTACTTTTTATTTTTAAATTTTGTTCTTCAAGCTCTATTTCAATATTTTCTTTTGGTAATAAATTAATATAATCACTTAAAGTTTTTGCTTGGACAGTAAAAGATCCTTCTCTTTCTACTTTTCCTCTCACCTGACAAATAATCCCCATCTCTAAATTTGTGGTCATTAATTTTAAAATTCCATTTTCTGTTTTTAATAAAACATTACTAAGAATTGGTAAAGAAATATTTTTACTTGCAATATGACTTACTAGTTGTAATCCTTTAGATAAGTTTTCTTGTGTACAAGTTATCTTCATATATTTATTATATTAAGTTTTTATATATAAATAGTATTAGTAATAATAGAGTGGAAAAGTTAATAACTTTTTTTATTTAGAAAGAAAGGTTAGAGAAAAGTTATTTTTTTAAAGTTTTTTTCTGTTAATATTTTGAGAGTTATAAGTGGATAGATGGGGGAAACTTTTTATGTTTTTTTTAACTTGATTTAACTTGATGAGTTTTTAAACATTTAGATAACAGATTGTTAATAATATATCCACAGTAAAAAAATTATTTATTGTATAGACGTTGTCTGATTAGATTAATATCTTGTCTAATTTTTTCATCTTTATCTAAACATTTTTTTATTTTTTCATAAGCATGCATAGCGGTTGTATGGTCACGTCCACCTAATTCTTGTCCAATTGTTGGGTAAGAACATTTAATCTCTTCTCTTAATAAAAACATTGCTATCTGTCTAGGAATAACGAGTTCTTTTTTACGACTACTACCTAGTAAATCATCTTTTGGTTTATCAAAAAAAGAAGCAACCATATTAATAATTTGTTTTGTTGTAATTGCGCTGTCACGATGTTTGTAGCTGGATACACTGCTAAGAATATTTTTAACAGATTCAACGCTAGGAGCTGTATTGTTAAGCTGATGAAAGGCAATTATTCTATTTAAAGCCCCTTCTAGTTCACGAACATTACTTTGTATATTATTAGCAATAACAGCAATTATATCAGCATTAAGCTGGTGGTCTTTCTCTTTACATTTTGCGTTTAATATTGCAATTCTTGTCTCATAGTCAGGTAAATTAACGTCTGCAATCATTCCCCACTCAAAACGAGAAATAAGCCTATTTTCAAGTGCAGGAATTGCTTTTGGCGGACGATCAGAACTAATTACTATTTGTTTATTTTGTTGATGTAGGGCATTAAAAGTATGAAAAAACTCTTCTTGTGTTCCCTCTTTTCCTGCCAAGAATTGAATATCATCAATAAGTAATAAATCGGCAGTCCGGTAGGTGTTTTTAAATTGTTCGGTACTACCCTGACTAATGGATTTAATAAAATCATTAGTGAATTTTTCGCATGTTACAAAAATTACTTTTTTGTCAGGGCTCTTTTCTGTTATACTGTGGGCAATTGCTTGTAGTAGGTGAGTTTTTCCTAGTCCAGATCCTCCATATATAAATAATGGATTATAAACCTCTCCAGGGCGCTCTGCTACGGCTAGACAGGCGGCGTGAGCAAGTTCATTTCCCTTACCTACAATAAAACTTTTAAAAGTATTTGAATTATTAAAACCCGAGCCGTTTTTTACAGCATTAGTAGAAGAATTAGTGTTAGAAGAATCTAAAACAACTTCAGTTTTTGTAACCGGGGTTTTTGATTCTTCTTTTTGTTTGTTTGAATTAGTTTCTACTTGGTATGTAGCTTCGGATATTTTATTATTAGTTGCATTTTGTAGCGATTGTAATATCTCTTTATGATATTTATTTTCTAACCAGGTTTTTGTAAAAGCATTTGGTACACCAATAACAATTTTATTATTTTCAAGTGATGAAATAAAAGTATTTTTAAACCATGTGGTGAAATTTGCCTTACTTAGAGAGAGCTCTAATTCACCCAAGGCGGCTTGCCAGAGTTGTTCTTTATTCATATGAATAATAAATTGTTATTAACGAAATTTTGAGTACAAAGTATATATTACCATATTAACTATAATTAAAATATATAGAATACTTGATAATATGTGTATAAATTGTTAATATCATGTGGGTATAATTTATAGATTGACCCAGTGTTTTATTATTGATATAATGCATTGTAATTAAGTAAACTTTTATATATGCCAAAAAGAACCTATCAACCAAAAACAAAGCAACGAAAAACAAAACACGGTTTTAGAAAGAAAATGCAGTCTAAAAGTGGGCAAAAAACTATTGCCAGAAGAAGAGCAAAAGGAAGAAAGAAATTAGCTTCATAATATTTTATGTTGCCCAAAGAAAGGCGTATTGTTAAGCTGTCTGAGTGGAATAAACTACATAAGCGTGGTATTGGAGCTCATTCTGCTGAAATAGTATTGAAATATATTAAAAATAATACCAAAATTACTCGCTTTGGTTTTATTGTAAGCACTAAGATTAGCAAAAAAGCAGTAGATAGAAATTTGATTAAAAGAAGAATGCGAGACGTGATAGAAAAGAAATTATCAAATATTAAAGAAGGTTACGATGTTATCTTAATTGCTAAAGTGAAGATAAAAAGTAATAATTATTCCGAAATTGAACAAATGATTAATCAACTTTTAAGAAAAGAAAGGTTGTTAACCAGATAAATGTTTAAAATAATTAGAAAATTAATAATACAAGTAGTTTTAAAGCTTATAAAGTTCTATCAAAAGACCTTATCGCCAGATCATGGATTTTTCTCTTATAAGTACCCATATGGCTATTGTCGGTTTCGGCCAACATGCTCAAATTATACTTATCAAGCAATAGAAAAATACGGTTTATTGAAAGGCGGATGGATGGGAATGAAAAGAATAATTCGTTGTAATCCATTAAATCAAGGGGGAGAAGACCCAGTAAAATAATAAAAATATGATTGTAGATATATATAATTTAGTACTATTTGAACCACTTTTTAATGCTTTGGTTTTTATTTATAATTATATCCCAAATTTGGGAGTAGCAATTATTATATTGACCTTGATTATCAAGTTTATTTTGTATATCCCCTCTCGATCATCTATAACTTCTCAAAAAAAACTACAAGAAACTCAGCCAAAATTAAAAGCTATACAAGATAAATACAAAAATAATAAAGAAGAGCTTGGTCGGCAGTTGATGAAATTTTATAAAGATAATAAAGTAAATCCTTTTTCTTCTTGTTTGCCATTATTGCTTCAACTTCCTATATTAATTGCCCTATATAGGGTATTTTTAGCTGTTGCTCAAACAGACCCTAGTACTTTTATTTTAGTTGATGAACAAATACAGCATTTATATGAACCAATGAGGGAAATATTTAGTTCAAAAGCTATAAATCCATTCTTCTTTGGTGAATTTGCACTTGCTGATTTGTCCAAAACAGGAAATTTTGTTCTAGCTGCAATGGCTGGGGCTGCTCAATTTTGGCAGTCAAAGATGTTGATGAGTAAAAAACCACCACAAGTCCCTGGAGCTAAAGATGAAAGTATGATGGCAGGTATGAATAAGCAAATGACTTACTTTATGCCACTAATTACAGTATTTTTTGCATATCAATTTCCTGCAGGATTAGCCTTGTATTGGTTTATTTCCACATTGTTTTCAGCACTACAACAACTCTATTTATTTAGGAAAGATAAAAAACCAGAAGTAGAAGTAATATCTAATGATACTAAAAAAACAGGACATAATTAATCTCCCTGTCTATACAGAATCGAGTCAACATCTTGGTAAGATAGTTGATTTTGAATTTGAAAGTGATACACAAACAATATTAAGTTATTACATAAGAAGTGGACATAGTATTAAAGAATTATTATCTGCCGAATTAATAATAAACCGAGAACAGGTAATACTGATTACAAATGAAAAAATGATAGTTGAAGATAATATCCTGGTCGAAAAAGAGAAAAAAAATATCCAAAAACAAGCCATAGTAGCATAGTTGTGATAATATGGGTTAATAAATAACTTATAGTTAAGTTATTTTTATTTTTCGAATATTTTTATCAATAAAAGTAAAGTTAATAAATTTTTGTTTGTATGATTTAAGAAAATGTTTTAATTTATCTGCCCATTCAATAACTACAATCGTATCTCCCCTACTAAGATATTCTTCAAGACCAATTTCAATAATTTCTTCTGGTCGTTTAAGTCTATATGCATCAACGTGACAAAAATACTTAATCTTTTTATCTTTTATTTTGTATATTTTCATCAAAATAAAGCTAGGACTATTTATAGTTGTTTTAAGTCCCAATCCTTTGGCAAAACCTTTAGTAAAGTGAGTTTTTCCACTCCCTAAGTCTCCAATAAGAGAATAGATATCTCCCGTTGAAGCTTTTTTTGCTAATTTTAGCCCTAAATTTGATGTTTCTGTTGGTGATTTACTTATTATCATCATAACGATAGTTTACCTAATAATTTGTATAATGCCAAACTTGACACTATAGTATGCCTGAAGTATAATAAATAATTCCAATTTTTTAAATTTATATAAATGGAAAGAACACCTACACAACAAGCAATAGATTTGTTTGGCAAAAGTAACAATATTGTAATAGTTTTGCCTAACAATCCAACGACTGATGCCGTATCATCAGGATTGGGTCTTTTTTTAACCCTTGAAAAAATGGGGAAAAAAGTAAAAGTTGTTTGTAGTGAATTTGATTTACCACCCCAACATAATTTTTTACCAAAAAGTAAAGAAATTCATTCAGATCTAACGGCATTAAGGAAATTCATCATTACATTAGACGTATCAAGAACAAAAGTGCAAGAATTAAGCTATGATATAAGCAATAATAAAAAATTAGATATTTTTATTACACCTAAAGATGGTTTTTTTGAAGCAAGAGATGTGACGACCTCAGCATCTTCCTATGAGTATGATGCTATTATAGTCATTGATACACCCACGTTAGAAGGAGTTGGAAAAATATATGATAATAATACTGAATTTTTTTATAACACCCCAATAATTAATATTGATCATAATCCTGCAAACGAACATTTTGGCGAAATAAATGTAATAGATTTGGTAGCTACTTCAACATCCGAAATAATTTTTGAACTTATTAAACAATTAGATCCAGCGCTGGATGAATATGTTGCTACAAGTTTATTAACTGGTATTATTTCAAAAACTAAAAGCTTCCAAAGTACTACCGTTACTCCAAGGTCTTTAGCTATAAGTAGTCACCTTATTGAAAATGGTGCAAGACGGGATGATATTATTAAGAATTTATATCGAACAAAATCAATAAACACTTTAAAATTATGGGGAAGAGCTTTGGCAAGACTTAAGACAGATTTAAATGGAAGAATTGTTTGGTCATTACTAAATAAGCAAGATTTTGATAAATCAAATTCAAAAGAAGAAAATTTAGAAGGGGTAATTGATGAATTAATAATTAATACACCAGATGCAGAGATAGTTGTAATATTTTATGAATATAATAATAATATTAAAGTAATAGTAAACACTTTAAAATCGATCAATGGTTTTAATTTATTTAAGAAATTTAATCCAACAGGAACAAAGAATTTTACAAAATTTTCAATTAACAACAAAGAGCTATTGGATGTTGAGAAGATAGTTCTGACTGTAGTGAAGGATTTTTTAACACAACAAGTCTAAATATAGTATAATGTTTTTTGGTCTATATTTACCTATATAGGTCTTTCTGGTATAATATTAATCATGGATGATAATTTAATTTCAAAAAATGATAGTAGTATTGATGATTTGATTAGTCAGTCACAAGCTTCGAATAAAAAAATATCAATAACTTCGGATGAAGTTTCGGATAAACTAGATACTAAAATTAAAGAAATTGCTTCAAAGAAAATTGAACAAGCTGCCCGAAATGAGGCAGCTGAACTTGGGTTTGACCATATTGCGTTGAAGGGTTTTCCAATAATTCCCGAAGCATTAATATCAATTGAAGAAGTTGAAGCAAAAAGTTTAAAAGCTGTATGTTTTTTCAAAACAGATACAGAGTTTAGAGTTGGCGCGGTAGATCCAACAGATTTACAAATTGAAAAACTCAAAGAACGTTTAACAGAAGAATTTAGATCTAACGGTAAAATTTATAAAATATCTCAACAAAGTCTTGATGCGGCATTAGAGCTTTATAAAACAATGCCTAAACCTAGAAAATATATAGCTGGGATAGAAATTTCTGCTGAAGAATTTAATAAATATAAAGGTAGTATTAAGTCTTTTAAAGATATTGCTGAAAAAGTACAACATGTAACCGCCACTGAGGTTTTAACAGTGTTATTATCTGGAGCTATTCAAGTAAATAGTTCGGATGTTCATATAGAAGCAGAACAAGATGATATAAAAGTTCGTTATCGTATTGATGGAGTTTTATATGATGTTGCTACTTTACCAAAAAAAGAATGGTCAAAAATTATTAGTAGAGTTAAATTGGTAGCAAAACTTAAAATTAATATAAATGATATACCACAAGATGGTAGATTTACAATTTATCTGAAAGATGAGTATGTTGATGTTCGTGTGTCTACGGTTCCAAGTGCTTATGGCGAGAGTGTTGTTATGCGTCTTTTGATGTCATCAGCGGTTGGATTAGATCTTGAAAATATCGGTTTAGTTGGTCTTGCTTATGATATTATGAAACAAGAAATGACTAAACCAAATGGTATGATATTAACTACTGGACCGACTGGTTCTGGTAAATCTAGTACTCTTTATGCAATTTTAAAGAAAATAAATAATCCAGAAAGTAAAATAATTACACTGGAAAATCCAATTGAATATAGGTTAGAAGGGATAACGCAAAGTCAAGTAGAAAGTGATGGGGGTGGTGATGGAGAACAATCAGATTTAAAAAAGTTATTAACTGGCGGAGGCGGTAGAAAACATTTTACCTACGCAAGTGGGTTAAGAGCGGTTTTACGTCAAGATCCTGATATTGTTATGGTTGGAGAAATTCGTGACCATGAGACAGCTGAGATAGCTACACAAGCAGCTTTAACTGGACACTTAATGCTTTCTACATTACACACTAATAGTGCTGCTGGAGCTATCCCTCGTTTGATATCAATGGAAATAAAACCATTTTTATTAGCACCATCTCTCAATGTGATTATTGGTCAAAGGCTTGTTAGAAAAATATGTCAGGATTGTAAAGAGAAATATGTACCAGAACCAGAAGATTTAAAAAAAGTAAAAGAGGTTATTCTTTCTTTAGCTGAAGATAAAAGAAAAGATATTGATACAGATAATTTAGAATTTTATCGGGGCAAAGGATGTGAGGCATGTAGTAGTTTAGGATTTAAGGGTCGAATTGGAGTATTCGAAATATTAACGATGAATAAAGAAATTGAAGAATTGATTTTGACAGGCAAAGTGTCGGAATATCAAATTGAGGAAATTGCAAAAAGAAGTGGAATGATAACTATGCTTCAAGACGGGATGTTGAAAGCAATCAAAGGAATAACCACCCCAGAAGAAGTAATAAAAGGAATTGGGTAATAAAAAAATAGATTATAATTAATTATTAATCTATTTTTTGTGTTATATTAGTTTTTTTAATTTTTCCTGTTGTTCTTTGAGTTTTTCTCTTTCTTTTTCAATAATATTATTTGGTGCATGGGCAACAAAATTTTTATTAGAAAGTTTATTTTCAATTGTTTGGATATATTTTGATATATTTTGGATTTCTTTGTTTATTACAGACTCGTCTTGTTCATAGTTAATATAATAATCAAGGCCAGGTAGAGTTCCTGTTGTGTCTGTACTTTTTTTATTTATAATGGATTTAATTTTACTTAATTTTTGTATAATAACTAGATTTTTATCTATGGTTTTAGATTTTTTACCCCAATAAAATACATTAAGTTTAGTTTTTGGGGAGATATTATTTTCTGCTAAAAAATTTCTTAGATTAGTGATAAATTTTTTAGTAAATTCAAATTCTGTTTCTGCTGAATTATTTATTAAAGTTTTGTCTTGTTGTGGCCAGTCTTGGATAATTAACATTTGTTCTTTTTTTGTACCAATCCAACGTGACCATATCTCTTCAGTAATAAAAGGAATAAAAGGATGGGATAATTTTAGAATATTTTCTAATACATAATATAAAAGTGGGATATTTTTTTCTTCTTTTGAAATTTCTATATACCAATCAGCAAAGTCAGACCACAAAAAATCATAAATTTTTGTACCTGCTTCAGAAAATTTCATATCTTCTAAATTTGTTGTTGTTTCTTTAATTAACCACTGAAGTTTACTTAGAATCCATTGATCAGAAATGGATACAGGTTTAACTTTTGTCTTTTTAGGGTATGGATTGGTGAATATGTATCTTGAAACATTCCAAAGTTTATTAATATAATTTCGGAAACCCGCAATTTTTTCTTCAAAAATTCTAAAGTCTTGACCCACAGAAGTACCTAATGTTAAGGACAATCTGATAGCATCAGTCCCGTATTTTTTAGTCATTGGGATCGGATCAATACCAGTACCTTTTGATTTAGACATTTTTTTACCATCTTTGTCTAAAACAAGTCCGTGTAGGTATACTTTTTCGAATGGAATTTCTTTTGTAAAATATAAGCTCATCATTACCATCCTAGCAATCCAAAAAAATAGAATATCCCAACCAGTCTCCATTACCGAAGTTGGGTGAAAAGTTTTTAAATCTTTAGTTTTTTTAGGCCATCCTAATGTAGAAAAAGTCCAAAGGCCAGAAGAGAACCAAGTATCTAATGTATCAGTATCTTGTACCCAGCCTTTGCCGGACGGTTTTGTAACGGAAGCTTTTACTTTATCACCATTATACCAGATTGGTATTGGGTGTCCCCACCATAATTGGCGAGAAATACACCAATCTTTAATATTTTCCATCCAGTAAAAATATACTTTCTCTTCACGTTTTGGATATATTTTTATCTTTCCATTTTTAACAACCTCAATTGCCTTTTTTGCTAGTGGTTTTGTTTTGATAAACCATTGTTTTGATATCAGGGGTTCGATTGGTGCTTTACACCTTTCACAACGAGAAACATTGTGTTCGTATATTTTAGTTTTGATTAATAACCCCTCTGCTTCTAATAATTCTAAAATATCATGTCTAGCTTGTTGGACACTAAGACCATAAAAAACTCCAGCCTCTTTAGTCATTTTGTTGTCTTGTCCAATTACATTAATAATTTTAAGTTTATGTTTTTCTCCTAATTCATAATCGAAATGATCATGAGCAGGAGTAACTTTAACAGCGCCAGTTCCGAATTTCATATCTACTTGTTTGTCTGTGATAATAGGAATTTCACGATTTGTGATAGGTAAAATTATCTTTTGGCCGAGGTATTTTTTGTATCTCTTGTCGTCTGGATTTACGGCTACAGCAGTATCCCCCAACATAGTTTCTGGCCTAGTAGTTGCAACAGTTATATATTTTGTACTACCCGCTAATGGATAGCGCAAATACCAAAGTTTACCAGTAGTAGCCTGATGTATTACTTCTAAGTCTGAGAGGGCAGATGAACATCTAGGACACCAATTAATAATTCTATCACCATGGTATATCAGTCCGTCGTTATACATTTTGATAAAGGCAGTTTGGACAGCGACAGTCATTGTTTCGTCCATTGTGAAATGTTCGCGTGACCAATCACATGAAGTGCCAAGTTGTCTTATTTGTTTAGTAATACGACTACCATATTGTTTTTTCCAAGCCCATACTTTTTTTACAAACTTATCTCTTCCTAACGTATGACGATCAAGACCACTTTTTTTAATTAGTTTTTCTACCATTACTTGCGTACCGATACCAGCATGATCAGTGCCAGGAATATATAAAACTTTTTCTCCTTGCATACGATGATATCGAGCCATAATATCTTCCATGGTCATTCCGGTTGCATGCCCTAAGTGGAGTTCTCCTGTAACGTTTGGTGGGGGCATAGCAATACTAAAAGATTTGGTTCTTTTACCTGGTAGATTATCTGGATTAAAATACCCTGATTTTTCCCATTTGGAATAAATTTGTGATTCAACGTTATTTGGTTGGTATGCTTTGGATAATTCTTCGGTCATAAAAATATAGTTGACTAAATCTCAAAAAAGAGTTAATTTGCAGTAATATTGTACCATTTGTTCATTTATATTAGAAGAGAGGAAAAGAATGATAAAAGAGTTTAAAGATAGTTTTGCACAAAATCAACCTATCTCATGGCCTTTGTATATATTTTTTGGCTATATATTATTGCCTATGGCTTGTTCTCTGAGTTTAATGTTAATGTTGCGACTATTCGGCAACATGCGATTTAATCAGTTTAGTTGGGATATGGTATTATGTAGCGTAATAGGATCAACTATAGGTATATGTATTTCATCAATTATTTTGCTAGATAAAAGAAGAAAAGCAAATAAAGAGACGATTATATCTATATTGAGTGATTTGAATATTGAATGTAGCAAGAAATACAAATTTTGGTTTGAATGTCCTGCCTGTGGTAAGGTTTGGGATCCTGATATTGCCCCGGCAAATAATTTATGCCCAATAGATTTTATTCCTTTAAAAAAGATTGACCCAGTAGAAAGGGATCAGTTCGAAGATTTATAAGTCTTGTTACAATATGTAATAGGGCTTTTTATTTTACTAATTCCCAATTTGGATCAGCATCGAGTTTTTTCCAATCAGAAAAATCTTTTTGTTTTGCATGGTGATATCCAGCGATGGCAATCATCGTGGCATTATCAGTACAAAGCTTGAGAGGAGGATAGTGATACTTAGTATTAGGGAGTTCTTTGGTGACAGCTTGTCCTAGTTGTTCTCGTAGAGGTTTGTTTGCCGCTACACCACCAGCCAGGAGGACTGTTTTAATTTTAAGTTTTTTTTCTGTTTTGCGATGTCTGAAATTTTTCTTTGACTATTTTTTTGTATTCATAAATTATAGTATACTGAAAAAATACACTAAGAACATGTTATTGAGGTTTTATTGGATTTTAAGTATATGGTAGACTTAATAATATTAACGCAAATATATTTAGTATAAAATATATATTTATTGCAAAGTAAAAGAAAAAGTATGAACGATTTATCAAAAATAAATATTGATTATAAAACTACCCGCAATACTTCAAATAAGCCAATATTTCATACGGCGTCTTTAGATGATACTCTAACAAAATTTTCGTATGAAGCTAAATTATTAAAAAATGGTCAAAACGAACTAGATGATTTTATTAAAAATGGGGGGCTTGAAAATTTCAAAAGAATATTTATTATTATTAAAAAAATTCTTAAATTATCACCTTTAAGATTAGGTGTATATTTAGTTAATAGACATGCTTTAAAAAATGTATATATAGACGCTTTAAAATTAATCCAAGAAGTATTAGAAGTATTAAGTATTAAATTACAAAATAATAAAATTAGGATAGTAAATAATTCTTGGAATTATCGGGAGGTAAAGAAAATGATTAGTTTTGGAGAATATGTTGCATGGTATCTCCAGGCACTTGATAATATGTATACAATAGAGATGTTATCAAGTTATTATTATTCAATAGTTGGTAAGAATAGTAATGTTACTTCAAGATTTTTTAATTTATTTTTTCGATTTCCTGAAAAGATAATTAGAAAATTGTTTGGTATGAGTTATATAGCACATAGATCAGAATCACGATTTGAAAAAAAATTTAGACTGGTAACAGGAAGAGCTAATAAATTATTATTTAAATCATTATCTAATAGAATAAATGAAGAAGAAATATTACTAAATTTTAAGAAGCATGTTCAAAGATTAAAAGTTAAAAATGAGATTATTCAATTTACTTTGGAAAAACCATGGAGAGCTAGAAGAATGCTATCAAGGGGATTTGCAATAATTTCTGTTTCTATTGCTTTGGTACAACAATTTATATATAAAGGAGATTTTATTGTTTTAATGGAAATATTATTTTCAGGATTGGCAATTGTGTTAGTGATAAATTGGGTACCATATTTTATTAAAGTGGGGGTTGATAAGTTTGCCTATAAAAATCTCAAGTCAATAAATCATTCGAGAAAAAAAATTGAATTATATTTTACTATTAAAAAGAAATTCTAAAAACAAACCAAAACATTCGTTTTCCCTTCCGTTATGGTATATAAAGGGGGCGTTTTTATTTTACTAATTCCCAATTTGGATCAGCATCGAGTTTTTTCC